>ERZ777305.1502-NODE-1502-length-26865-cov-6.012122_pt1 | contig 26865 bp, 17 predicted proteins | sample MGYA00374965_ERZ777305 | MGnify/ENA primary metagenome ERZ777305 (study PRJEB29328, sample SAMD00013331) | mouse gut metagenome | study: EMG produced TPA metagenomics assembly of the Metagenome analysis of fecal microbiota from mouse which was promoted... | reverse complement strand
CGCAAGCATCCTCTAAAGTTTTTTTGGTTCTTTTTGTTCACAAAAAGAACAGTTCTGTCCGGCACACAGCTCGACGCGCGCCACGCCTTAAGGAGCGATTCAGCGATTTCGGCAATAGCCGAATATAGATGAATCGCGCAGGCGCGCGAAACAGGGCATTGGGCCGAGACGGCCAGTCAGCAAATGCGCGCCCCGCCTTAAAAGGGAAATCGTTCAAACACGATTGCGTGTTTGAACAAGATTTCCCAAGGCGCGCAACAACAACTCAGGCCCGCCCGATGTATAAAAAAGTTTATACATTTTGCTGCAATTTTTAAACATAAAGTATAAAAGTTGTAACAATGTTTAAACTTTCCGCGAATAACAGACCTTACGAACTGAATACCAACCCCTTCGATTGCAACATAGCCCCGTAATCGACCAACCACAGAGAAGCCATGGCACCCACCCGCGACACCGATCCCACGATCCGCGAATATATCGTGACCGTCTTCACCGAGAACCAAGTCGGCGTACTGGGCCGCATCACCTCCATCTTCACCCGGCGCAAGATCAACATCGAGAGCCTGAAAGTCAGCGAGACCCCGGTCAAAGGCATCAGCATGTTCACCATCCACGCCTTCACCACCGAAGACACCGCCCGCCGCGTCCTGAGCAGCATCGAGCGGATCGTCGAAGTGCTCCGCGCCGACAAATACCGCTCCGACGAACTGACCGCCCAGCAGATCGCCCTCTACAAAGTATCGCCCGACGCCTTCCGCCACAACGGAAACGCCTGTCTGAAAGCGTATAACGCCCGCGTGATCGAAGTCGACCCCGACTACATCGTCCTCGAACGCACCGGCACCAAAGAAGAGATCGAGAGCCTGCGCGACTACCTGCAAACCGGCGGCATGCTCCTTCAATTCACCCGCTCCGAGAACCTCGTCCTGCACGACACCTCCGTGGAAAACGTCCTCGGCCAGCTCGCCGCAGGCGAATGATCCGGCACCTTTCGCCCGAACCGATTTTTCATGTAATAAAAAGGCCCGATTCATCGCAACTTCGCCGATAAATCCCTACCTTTAACCCCTCGGAAACAAAACCCGAAACACACAAAACAAGACATATCAACCAACCAAAAACAATGGCAAAAATCAATTTCGGAGGCGTGGAAGAAAGCGTCGTCACACGCGAAGAATTCCCCCTGAGCAAAGCGGCAGAAATCCTGAAAGACGAGACCATCGCCGTGATCGGTTACGGCGTACAAGGCCCCGGCCAGTCCATGAACCTGCGCGACAACGGTTTCAACGTGATCGTCGGCCAGCGCAAGAACTCCAAGAGCTGGGACAAAGCCGTCGCCGACGGCTGGGTACCCGGCAAGACCCTGTTCGAAATCGAAGAAGCCTGCCAGCGCGGGACCATCATCCAATTCCTCCTCTCCGACGCCGGCCAGATCGCCCTCTGGCCCACCGTCAAGAAACACCTGACGCCGGGTAAGGCTTTGTACTTCTCGCACGGCTTCGGCATCACCTATAAAGAAAAGACCGGCATCGTGCCGCCCGCCGATGTCGACGTCATCCTCGTCGCACCGAAAGGGTCGGGGACATCGCTGCGTCGGATGTTCGTCGCCGGACGCGGCTTGAACTCCAGCTTCGCCGTCTTCCAGGACGCCACCGGACGCGCCAAAGACCGTGTGCTCGCTCTCGGGATCGGCGTCGGGTCGGGCTACCTCTTCGAAACCGACTTCAAACGCGAAGTCTACTCCGACCTGACCGGCGAACGCGGGACATTGATGGGCGCTATCCAGGGGATCTTTGCCGCACAGTACCAGGTGCTGCGCGAACATGGGCACACCCCGTCCGAAGCCTTCAACGAAACCATCGAAGAGCTGACCCAGTCGCTGATGCCACTCGTGGCAGAGAACGGGATGGACTGGATGTACGCCAACTGCTCCACCACCGCACAGCGCGGGGCATTGGACTGGTGGAAGCCCTTCCGGGACGCAACGCTGCCGGTATTCCAGAAACTTTATAGCGAGGTAGCTAACGGGAACGAAGCGCAGCGTTCGATCGACTGCAACTCGAAACCCGACTACCGCGAAGGGCTCGAAAAAGAGCTCAAAGAGTTGCGCGAGAGCGAGATGTGGCAGGCAGGGATGACCGTGCGCAAATTGCGTCCGGAGAACAACAAATAGATATCTATCTATCTGACAAACAAATAATTAGGGGTTGGATTCTAAGCGAAATCCAACCCCTAATGCTATAATCGCACCGCCCGCCCCCAATACTCCCCTCCCCCGCTCGAAAAACGACCGTCTTTTCCATCGCCGGAAAGCCGAAAAAACCGTATCTTGCAATCGGTCACCGACAGGCATGACCCAATCCCTATGCACCAACCCATCCCAACCATGAACCTCCTCCGCCACCTACCCCTCAACGCCAGCCTGCTCCTCCTGCTGCTGACCGGATGCGTTCCAAAAACCCGCGTGACCTCGCCCGACGGACGGAACACCGTCCGCTTCGGTCTCGACTCGGACGGACGGCCCACCTACGCCGTCGAACGCGACGGAAAGCCTCTGATCCTCCCCTCCCTTCTCGGCATCGCGACCCGCGAAACCCATCCGACCCCCTTCACCGCCACCTCCATCCGGCACACCACCGCCGACCAGCTCTGGGAACAGCCCTGGGGCGAAAACAAAACCCTCCGGAACCACTACAACGAGATGACCGTCACCCTCTCCTCCCCGGACGAACCGGACGGTCTGACCCTGCGCTTCCGCGCCTACGACGACGGCATCGCCTTCCGCTACGAGCTGAACCGACCCGACTCGCTGACCGTCACCGACGAACTGACCGAATTCCGCGTGGCCGGCGACGGCCTCTCCTGGTCCATCCCCGGCAACTTCGAGACCTACGAACTCGAATACCGGCGGCAGCCGATCTCGGCCGTCGCCGACGCCAACACCCCCTTCACCTTCCGCACCTCCACCGCCACCTACGGCTCGATCCACGAAGCCGCCCTGTACGACTATCCCGAGATGATCCTCCGGCGCGACAGCGCCTCCGGCCCCCTTCGCACCTCCCTCGCCCCGCTGCCCGACGGCACGAAAGCCCACATCCCCGGCCGGTTCGTCACCCCCTGGCGCACCGTCCAGCTCGGCGACCGCGCCGTCGACCTCATCAACTCCTCGCTGATACTCAACCTGAACGAGCCCTCGAAAATCTCCGACCCCTCCTGGATCACGCCACAGAAATACGTCGGCGTCTGGTGGGGGATGCACCTCGGCACCCAAGTCTGGACCCTCGGCCCGCGCCACGGAGCGACCACCGAAAACGCCCTCCGACATATCGACTTCGCCGCCGCCAACAACATCCAGGGCGTTCTGTTCGAAGGGTGGAACCAGGGTTGGGAGAACTGGGGCGGCAACCAGCATTTCAGTTACACCGATCCCTACCCCGACTTCGATCTGGAGCGGATCGCCGCCTACGCCCGCGAGAAAGGCATCGAGCTCTGGATGCACAACGAGACCGGCGGCAACATCCCCGAATACGAAGCCGAAATGGAACGCGCCATGGCCCGCTATGCCGAATTGGGTGTCCACACCCTCAAGACCGGCTACGCCGGCGGCTTCCGGGGCGGTTACTCGCACCACTCGCAATACGGCGTACAGCACTACCAGCGCGTCGTAGAGACCGCCGCCCGGTACCGGCTGATGCTCGACGTGCACGAACCGATCAAAGAGACCGGCATCCGACGCACATGGCCCAACATGATGACCCGCGAAGGAGCCCGCGGAATGGAATGGAACGCCTGGAGCGCAGGCAACTCGGCCGAATACCTGACCACTCTGCCCTTCGTGCGCCTGTTGAGCGGCCCGATGGACTACACCCCCGGCATCTTCGACCTCGACTACTCGAGAGCCAAATCCGACCCCGGCCGGATCGAATGGAACGGCCCGAACGCCCACTGCCGCATCCGGACGACCCTCACCCGCCAGATCGCCAACTGGGTCATCCTCTACTCGCCGTTGCAGATGGCCGCCGACCTGATCGAGAACTACGACGGTCATCCGGCCTTCCGGTTTTTCCGCGACTTCGACGCCGACTGCGATTGGTCGGCAGCCTTGCAGGGCGAGATCGGCGAATACATCGTCACCGTCCGTCGCGCCGGCGACCGCTACTTTCTCGGAGCCGGAACGAACGACCGGCCGCGGACGCTGACCCAGCGGCTCGACTTTCTGACACCCGGCACGACCTATACCGCCGTCATCTACGCCGATGCCCCCGACTCCGGCGAGCACCCCGGGCACTACCGGATCGAAGAACGCACCGTGACGGCAGCCGACACGCTCGAAATCGCGATGGCCGCGCGAGGAGGCGCAGCCGTCACCTTCCTGCCCCGGGACAAATAAAAAGAGCCGGGGGAAACACGTCCCGCCAACGGCACGGTTTCCCCCGGCAAAATGCCAACAACCAGAGACTTTAGAGCTCCGAGAGCTCCAGCCAGCGCATCGACTTGGCATCGATTTCGTCGATCAGCGCCGCGATACGCTCCGACTTGGCCATCAGCTCGTCCGCCGAGAGCGTCCCGCTGCTCATCTCCGTCTCCAGCGCCGCCTTCTCCGCCTCCAGCCGCGGAATCTCCTCGCCCAGCAGCTCGAACTCCCGTTTCTCGTTGAACGACAGCTTTCCCTTGACCCGCTCCTTGGGCCTCTCCGCCGCCGGAACCACCCCCTTGGGAACCGCCGGAACCGCTTTGGACGCAGCCGCTCTCTCCGCCTCCCGCTCCTTCTGCCGGGCGCGGTAATCCGTATAGTTTCCCGGGAAATCCTCGATCCGCCCCTCTCCGCGGAACACCAGCAGGTGATCCGCCACCTTGTCCATGAAATAGCGGTCGTGCGACACCACGATCAGACAGCCCGAAAACGCCGCCAGATACTCCTCCAGCACATTGAGCGTCCGGATATCCAGGTCGTTCGTCGGCTCGTCCAGCACCAGGAAGTTCGGATTCGCCATCAGAATCGTGCAGAGATAGAGCCTCCGCCGTTCGCCCCCGCTCAGCTTCGCCACATAGTCGTACTGCGCCTGCCGCGAGAAGAGGAACCGCGTCAGCAACTGCGACGCGCTGATCTGCTTGCCATCACTCAAGGTGATATTCTCCGAAATGGCCGTAATGATATCGATCACCCTCGCCTGCGGATCGAACTCCATCCCCTGCTGGCTGTAATAGCCGAACCGCACCGTCTCGCCGACGTCGACCACCCCGCTGTCGACCGGTTCGAGCCCGAGGAGCATCTTGATGAAAGTCGACTTCCCCGTTCCGTTGTTCCCCACAATCCCCATCTTCTCGTATCGCGCGAAGAGGTAGCTGAAGTCGTCGAGAATCACCCGCTCGCCGAACCGTTTGAAGAGGTGCAGCGCCTCGAAAATCTTCTTTCCGATATAGGTCTGCCGCACGTCTAACTGCACCTCCGCCTCGCTGCGCCGCACGTGCGCCTTCTCTTTGATATCCTGAAAGGCATCGATGCGGTACTTGGCCTTTCCCGACCGCGCCGACGGCGTGCGGCGTATCCATTCCAGCTCCCTGCGGTAGAGGTTTTTCATCCTCGCCACCGTCGCGTCCGCCGCGTCGAGCCGCTCCTGGCGCTTTTCGAGGTAGTAGCTGTAATTGCCCTTGTAGCTGTAGATTCTGCGGTCGTCGATTTCGAGGATTTCGTTGCAGACCCGGTCGAGGAAGTAGCGGTCGTGGGTCACCATCAGCAGACTCATGCGCCGCCCGACAAGGTACTCCTCCAGCCACTCCATCATTTCGAGGTCGAGGTGGTTGGTCGGCTCGTCGAGGATCAGCAGTTCGGGTTCGACGATCAGCGCCGCGGCCAGCGCCACCCGCTTGAGCTGTCCGCCGGAAAGGGTTTCGACCCGCTGTTCGAGGTCCGTGATCTGCAACCGTCCGAGAATCTGCTTGGCCCGCTGTTCGAAGTCCCACGCCCCGAGCGCCTCCATCCGGGGAAACAGGGCGTCGAGCGCCGCCGCATCGTTCCGGGCCAGAGCCTGTTCGTACTGCGCCAAAGTCCTGACGGTTTCGTTTTCGCCGTGGAAACAGGCCTCCAGCACCGTCGTCCCGGCCGGAAACTGCGGATTCTGTTCCAGATAGCCGACCCTCAGGTCGCGCCGGAAGACCACCGCCCCGCTGTCATAGTCCATCCGTCCGGCAATGATATTGAGCAGCGTGGTCTTTCCTGCCCCGTTGGCCGCGATCAGCCCGATGCGCTCCCCCTCGCTGATGCCGAAGGTGATGTTTTCGAACAGCGTGCGTTCTCCGAACGATTTGGTGAGCGCCTCTACCTGGAGATGGATAGCCATATGATTTACAGTTGCGGTATTTCGTGGATAAAACGGTAGCTTCGTGCGGCGTGGTCGATCTCGCAGCAATAGTGCTGCAATCCGTTGGTCACCACCAGATAAGGAACGCCGAGACGGATGTTATAGTGCGCCACCTGGTTGAAGACCTCCTGCGTGATGGCGACCGCGGCGGCTTTGCACTCGACGACGAGCTGCGGTTGGGCCTGCCGGGAGTAGACGACGATGTCGGCGCGCAGGGAGAAGCCGTCGATACGCAACGGCTGTTCCTGCACGATGCGATAGGGATCGATGCCCCGGCTCCCGGTCAGAAAGCGGATAAAGTGCTGCCTGACCCACTCTTCCGGCGTGAGCACGAGCCATTTGCGCCGCAAAGCGTCCCACACTTCGGGTTTCGGCCCCACGTCCCTGAGCTTCAGTCCGGCATCGGGCAGGTTGAGTGCAGGATATTTTTCGGGATCGAGCATCATAGGGGTGCAAAATAACGAAAATTTCGGGGCTTTTCTGCCTCTATTCGGAATCAGGAGGGTGGAAAACCAGACAAGTGCCTCGCCCCCGTTTATTCCGAGAGGCAACGCAACAGAAAACCGTAGGCGCGGCTGCCCGAGTTGCTGGGATTGAGGCCTTGCGCACTGAAATTCAAGAACACACCGCTGGCGTTGCTGATGGCAAACGACCAGCCGTACCCGTAATAGCCGACGTTCGTCAGTGCACCTAATTGTCCATTGTTGCCTGCGTCGCGGAAGCCCGGGGCGGTTTCGTTTATTCCGAGAGGCAACGCAACTGAAAACCGTAGGCGCGGCTGTGCGCGTTGCTAAGACCGAGGTACGTCACGCCGAAATCCAAGTACACCCCGTTGCTGCCGCTCACCGACGACGAGTAGCTGAACCCGTGGTGGCCGACGTACACCAGATCGCCTAACCGTCCAAAATTGCCTGCGTCGCGGAAGCCCGGCGCGGGGCTTTCCGTTTATTCCGAGAGGCAACGCAACTGAAAACTGTGGGCACGGTGGTTTGTGCTGCTGGGGCCGAGACCCTGCGTGTCGAACCACAAAAACTGCCCGTAGACACCCTTCACTTCAGACGACCAACTGTAGCCACCGTTGCTGTAGCCGCCCGGTGTGCCTGAGGCGTTGCCGCGGTAGCCCGGGGCGGCTCTTCGAGCCGCAAGAGTTCTGCTAATACCGTTTCGGGCTGCGCGCTCCGGGGGTGGGCCGAAGGCCCAGCGCGCAAGCCCGGCGATTCTACGAATCGCGCTACTCGCTTTCGGCCCAAAGCACAATCCTGTGTTTGCCTCACTGCGGCTCCGCTGTCGCTCCGCCGCGTTCTTTGTTCGCGCGCCTTGGGAAATCCAGTCAAAACGTGCCGGCACATTTTGACGATTTTCCTTTTCAGGCGTGGCGCGCGGTCGAGCTCTGAACCGGATAGAACTGCCCTGCGCGGGCGGCGTCCGGGTGACCCCGGCGGGACAGAGCGATACTACGTATCGCTAACCTGTTTGCTTCACCCTATTCTTTGCCCGCGCGCTTGGGAAAATCTTATTCAAAAGCGTGGTGCGCTTTTGAATGATTTTCCCGTTAAGGCGACAGCGCGCGGTCGAGCATCAACTGCCCTCGGGCCGGGCAGGCCCCACGTCCCGTGGACGGGAAATGCTGGCGCATTTCCACTTATCAGTTCGGCCCAACTCCTTCCCCGTTCTCTGTCCGCGCGCCTCGGAAAATATTTTCTTTCGGTCTACCGCCGATCATACCTGTGTCCGATCGTCTTCCAGTCCACCAGATCCCAATAATTGGCGATGTATTCCGTACGACGGTTGCGATAATCGAGATAGTAGGCATGTTCCCAGACATCCAGCCCCAGCAGAGGAGTCAGACCGTAACGCAGCGGATTGCCGGCATTGGCATCCGTCGTGATACGCAGATTCCCCGCCCGATCGGTCGCCAGCCACGCCCATCCCGAACCGAACAGACCGGCAGCCGCTTTGGCGAACTGCGCCTTGAAGCCGTCGAACGAGCCGAAATCGCGATCGATCGCCTCGGCCAGTTTTCCGGAAGGTCGAGACTGCGGCGTCGGCGAGAGTCCCAGGAAAAACAGCTCGTGATTCAGCGCCTGTCCCGCATTGTTGAAGATCGGCCCGTCGGGCGCCTTGCGAACCAGCTCTTCCAGCGAAAGAACCGCATACGGCGTACCCGGAATCAGCGCATTCAGGTTATCCAGATAAGCCTGATAGTGCTTGCCGTAGTGGAATTCGAGCGTTTCGCGACTCATCTTCGGCGCCAGCGCATCGAGTGCATAAGGCAGTTCCGGAAGCCGGTGTTTCGGAGCCGCCTGCGCGAAAGCGTCGGCAGTCCAGAGTCCCAGCAACGCGAAAACGGCGATTAAAAAATGCTTTTTCATAACTCCTGCAATAGATGATTTGAATGAACCGACTCGCAAACCGCATGCCACACCGAGACATTTTCCTCCGGCCGCCGCGAAATTTCGGACGAAGAGAGTATATTTACGGCCCGGACAAGCCCGCCAGACCTCCCCCCGACGCGGAATCCCGGCCGGTTCGACAAAATAAAACCGGCCGGCAAACGTTTGTTATTAGAAATCAATAGAAAAAGACCATCCATGACCCTTCTTTTTCTCCTCGTGTCGCTGTTCGTCCTGTTCCTGCCCGACCTCTACATCTGGTTCGCCTTCGTACGCCGGAACGTGGGGAGGGGATGGAAGATCGTCTACTGGATTCCGACCCTCCTGGCACTCGCCGCATTGAGCTGTTGGCTGGGCGGGCTGTACCACGACGGCGTGACCCGTCTGTTTTTCGGTCTGCTGATGTGCATTGCCGTCCCGAAACTGATTTTCGTTTTGTGTTCGCTGGCCGGACGAGGCATCGGGCTGCTCGTACCCCATGCCGGACGGGTCGGGACGGCAATCGGAGCCGTCGCGGCGATCGCCGTCTGCGCCGCATGCTGCTACGGCTTCACCCGCGGATGGAAACGGCTGGTCGTACAGGAAACCACGATCCTTTCGAGTGAACTGCCCCCGGCTTTCGACGGCTATCGCATCGTCCACCTCTCCGACCTCCACATAGGGACTTTCGGCGGCGACACCGCCTACGTCCGGCAGCTCGTGGAGCGGGTCAATGCCCTGCGGCCCGACCTGATCCTCTTCACGGGCGACTTAGTGAACGCCTCGACCGACGAACTCGACCCGTACGTCGGGATTCTGTCGCAGCTCCGGGCACCGGACGGAGTCTGTTCGGTGCTCGGCAACCACGACTATTGCACCTACCGGCGTTACGACCGTCCGGACGGCGCCGCGCGCAACACGGCCGAACTGATCCGCCGACAGGGAGAGATGGGCTGGGAAGTGCTGCTGAACGAGCACCGCACCGTCCGGCGCGGCAGAGACAGCCTCTTCGTGATCGGTGTGGAGAACGACAGCCGTCCGCCCTTTCCGTCGCGGGGCGACCTCCCGCAGGCGCTGCGCGGCGTACCGGAGGGGGCCTTCAAGATCCTGCTGAGCCACGACCCCAGCCACTGGCGGCGCGAAGTACTCCCCGCGAGCAACATCCAGCTCACCCTCTCGGGTCACACCCACGCCATGCAGTTGAAAGTGGGCCGTTTTTCACCCTCGCGGTGGAGCTATCCGGAGTGGGGCGGGCTGTATCGCGAAGGAGACCGGCAACTGTTCGTTTCGCTGGGACTCGGCGGCACGATTCCGTTCCGGTTCGGCGCCTGGCCCGAGATCGACCTGCTGATCCTGCGCCGCGAGAATCGGCCGGAAAATACTAACTTAGCGCAATGAACGCTTCATTATCGGCTTCGTCCGTCTGGGAGACCCTGAGAACGATCGCCGACCGCCCGGGCCACGGCCCGCTCGCCGAAGTCTCGCGCCTCATCTCGTTCCGTCCGTACGAGACCTACGGCCCGCACCGCCACCGCCGCATCGAGATCAACTATATCAAAAAAGGGAACTGCATCCTGCGGCTGGCGAACGGGAGCGCCAGCTTCAAACAGGACGAAACGATGCTGATCGGTTCGGACGTCGAACACTACTTCGAGGCCGGCTCCGAGGGAGCGACCCTCATCCAGCTCGAATTCCACCCCGACATCCTCGGCCGGCCGGAGCAGGGACTTCCGCCGCTCCCGGGCACCGAGGGCGGAGTGACACGCATCGCCAACAACCTCCGCATCATGCGCGCCGTGCAACGCATCGTCAACGAGCTGGACGAGCGGCAGGAGGAGTACGAACCGCTGGTGCTGCTCTACTACACCGAACTGCTGATCCTGCTGCGCCGCTACCTGAACCGCACCTCCCTCTCGATCGGTTCCGACCCGGCCATGCAGTCCGCCCTGGCGACGATCCACACCCGTTTCGCCGATCCCCTCGCCATATCCGACGTGGCGGCCGAAGCCGGTGTCAGCAGCCGCTACCTGCGCAAGCTCTTCGATCGGAACCTGAACCTCTCGCCGCTCGAATACCTGACCCGGGTGCGGGTCGACCGCGCGGTCGAACTGCTCCGGAACACCGAGATGTCGGTCAAGGAGGTGGCATTCGCCTGCGGCTTCCGGTCGCCCCAGTATTTCGCCCGCGTATTCCGGCAACAGACCGGCCGGGCACCCAAAAGCCTGACCCGATAGAGGCGAACCGGCCGCACAGTTCCGTTTCGTACACATTTTCGCCGCTTTCAGACCCGAACCTACCCGTATTCCCCTTCCGAACATGATACCGTTTTGGGTTCGTTCCGTAATTTTGTACCGATTCCGAACTGAACCTAAAACCCAAACGACCGATGAAAAAAATCACCAGTATCTTTTTGTTACTTACCCTCACGGTAACGGCAATTTTCGCACACGTTTCTTTACCGCCCCTGTCGCCCCGGCCTGCGGCGGTGACCGGCGTGTCCGAACCGATACGCTCGCTGAACGGCACATGGAGTTTCCGCACCGCTACCCAACCCGCCTCGACGATCGAAGTACCGGGCGAATGGGCCATGCAGGGTTTCGAGGTCGGCGAAGGCGAGACCGCGATTTACACCACCCGGTTCTGCGTGCCGGACGACTGGCAGGGAGAGCGGATCAAGTTGCGTTTCGACGGCGTCAGCTCGCACGCCGCGGTGCAGGTGAACGGCCGGCCGGTCGGTGAGCACGAGGGCGGGATGGTGCCGTTCGAATTCGACATCACCGAAGCCGTCGAAACCGGGCGGGAAAACACCCTGACCGTCGAAGTGCAGGCGCTGACCCTCTCCGACCGGCTGAGCTGTCTGTCGCAGTATGCGGCCCATACGGTGGGCGGCATCCTGCGCAAAGTCACGCTGTTCGCCCTGCCGACGAGACACATCGCCTCGACCAGCCTGACGACGACCCTCGACAAATTCTATAAACATGCCACGCTGCACATCGCGACCGACATCGCACGGGGAAGCGGGCCGGCGACCGTCGAATACACGTTGAGAGACGCGGCCGGCAAACGGGTCGCCGCGACGAAACGGCCGGTACCGGCCGACGGGTCGGTCTCTGCTGCGCTGACCGTGCGGAACGCCCGGCTCTGGAATCCGGAGTCGCCGAAGCTCTACACGCTGACCACGACCCTCTCCGTCGACGGCCGGGAGATGCAGACCAACGAACAGCGCGTAGGGCTGCGACAGGTCACCGTGGAGGGGAACCGGCTGCTGGTGAACGGCCGTCCGGTCAAGCTGCACGGCGTGAACCGCCACGAGGTACATCCGCTGCGCGGCCGGAGCAGCACGCCGGAGCTGTGCCGGCAGGATGCCGAACTCTTCAAGGCCGGAAACTGCAACTACATCCGCACGTCGCACTACCCGCCGTCGGAGGAGTTTCTCGACGCCTGCGACGAGCTGGGGCTCTTCGTCGAGAGCGAGTCGGCCCTCTGCTGGATCCAGCACGGCGCGTCGCCCATCTGGAACCACTGGGACTACCGCGACGAACGCTTCCTGCCTGATATGATCCGGGCCAACGTGGAGAATATTCAGGCGGGACGGAACCACCCGTCGGTCATCTTCTGGTCGCTGGGGAACGAGTCTTACTGGTCGCCGCTGTGGCAGGCGGTGCTGGACTCCGTGCAGCGGATCGACCCGAGCCGTCCGTTCAGCTTCCACGACCAGTGCTGGGGCGGCTACAACAACGGCGGCAACCGGGCCGACCTGTGGAATTTCCACTACCCGTGGATCGGCGCCGTGGCGGCCTGCGACACCATGTCACGGCCGGTGCTCTTCGGTGAATATGCCCATCTGAGCTGCTACAACCGCACCGAGCTGGCGACCGACCCGGGCATCCGGGCGGCGTTCGGCCGGCCGCTGGTCGAGCTGTACGACACGATCTATCGCCATCCGGGCTGCCTCGGCGGAGCGCTGTGGAGCGGCATCGACGACACCTTCCACCTGCCCGACGGCCGGATCGTCGGTTACGGGCCTTGGGGGCCGGTCGACGGCTGGCGGCGTCCGAAACCGGAATACACGGCCATGAAACGGGCCTACACCCCGTTCCGCATCGTGGAACAGCGGCGGACGGCCGAGGGAATCGAGCTGACGGTCGAAAACCGGTACGACTTCATCGACTTCGGCCGCGTGCGGATCGAGGCGGGACCGGCCGGAGGGCCGCTGCGGCCGATCGTCTCGCGGATTCCGGCGCGCGGACGGGGACGGATTCTGATTCCCGCACAGGCCGGCGAGGAGGTTTACCTGCGGGTAACGGGGCCGCAGGGGTATGTCTGTGCCGAAGAGCTCTTCCCGGGCGACCGGGTAACGGTCGCGACGAACCAGCTTTCGATTCCCTGGAAGACGAACGAGACGCCCGACGCGCTGACCGTCACGGGCACAGCCAACGACGGTCACCGCTACACGGTGGTCTTCAGCAAGACGACCGGGCTGATGACCCGGGCGGCACGGGACAGTACGGCCCTGTTGTTGCAGGGGCCGGCCTTCAGCCTCGTGGCGATGAACGCCGACAACGGCGACAAGCCCAACGTGGCGAACGAGACCTATCAGAACGAACTGTATCCGAAAAAGAGCTATCCGAGTCTGGTGCTTTACGCCACGGCGTTCCGGCACGAGAAGGAGTCCGACGGAGGGATAAAGGTCGAGACCGAGCTGGCCTACCTCGGCGGCGACCGGGGGCGGATCGTCTACCGTTTCCGCCCGGACGGCAAGATCGAGGCGGCGTACGAAATCACGGTGGCCAAGGCGGTCGATCCGCGGCAGTACGGGCTGGTGATGCAGTTGCCGCGGCAGATGGAGAATCTGTCGTGGGAGCGGGAGGCCGATTTTTCGGTCTATCCGGAGTGGGACATCGCCCGGCCGAAGGGGACGGCGCGGCTGAACGCCCGGCCTCTGCACGAAGTCGAGGCATGGCGCGAGGTGCCGCAAGGGGCCTGGAAAGAGGATGCCAACCCGATGGGTTCGGTCGATTTCCGTTCGACCCGCCGGAACATCCGCCGCGCTTCGCTGACCGACGACCGGCGGCACGGGATCGTGCTGCACGGCGACGGGCGGCAGGCCCTGCGCTGCTGGCTGCAGGACGGACGCATCCAGATGCTCGCGGCCGACTACAACAACGGCGGGGCCGAACCCTTCTACTCCGCTCCGTTCACCGACGACCGGATTCGTGTGCAGGCGGGCGATACACTAAGTGGAAAAATCACTTTTGAACTTCGATAAATATGATTCTTTTCCGGAAAAACCTCTTCGGAGTGCTGCTGGGCGGCCTCCTCGTGATCGGCACAGCCTGTCGGCGGGCCGACGACGGACGATTGCAGGCCGAAACGGGGCCGCACGATCTGGTATTCGACCGGCTGGCCGCGAGCTGGGACGAGGCGCTGCCGCTGGGGAACGCCTTCGTGGGCGAGCTGATCTGGCAGCGGGACTCGATGTTGCGGATGTCGCTCGACCGGATCGACCTGTGGGACACCCGGCCGACGGATAGCCTCTCGGGCGACCGCTTCCGTTTCGACTGGGTCTACCGGATGTGGCAGGAGGGCCGCTACGACGCCGTGCAGCGCAAATTCGACGAACCGTACGACCGGCTGGCCGCCCCGTCCAAGATTCCGGGGGCGGCCATCGAGTTCGACGTGCGGAGCCTGGGGACGGTACGGTCGGCGCGGCTCGTGCTGGCCGACGCGCTGGCCGAGGTGGAGTGGGAGGGAGGCGCGTCGCTGCAAAGTTTCGTCAGCGCCACCGAACCGGTCGGGTGGTTCCGTTTCGAAGGGGTTACGCCGGAGGTGCTGCCCGAGGTGATCGCCCCACGGTATAAGTTAGAGGGCGAACTGGCCGCCTCCAGCCCGGTCGGCGGGCACGACCTGCGCCGGTTAGGGTACGAACAGGGCCAGATCGAATACGAACGGCGGACGGACGGCGGAACGATCCGCTATCGCCAGCCCGGATACGGCGATTTCTACTACGACGTCGCGGTGGAATACCGCTTCGCGGAGGGACGATTGATCGGCGCGTGGTCGATCACCACCTCCGGGGCCGCATCGGCCGGCGAACCGGAGGCGAGCGAACTGGCGGCCGAGGCCTTGCAGCGCGGGATTCGAAAAGATTACGAGAACCACCGGAAATGGTGGGCGGAGTATTGGAACCGTTCGTCCGTCACGCTGCCGGACAAGGTACTCGAACGGCAATATGTCAACGAGATGTACAAATTCGGCTGCGTAACGCGCCGCGACTCGCCGATCATCCCGCTGCAGGGGGTCTGGACAGCTGACAACGGCCTGCTGCCGCCGTGGAAAGGGGACGTACACCACGACCTCAACACGCAGCTCAGCTATTGGCCCTGTTATACGGGCAATCACTTGGACGAGGGGTTCGGCTACCTGCAAACGCTTTGGGATCAGCGCGATGTCAACCGCGAATACACGCGGCAATACTTCGGTTGCGAGGGTCTCAACGTGCCGGGCGTGGCGACGATCGAGGGCCGTCCGATGGGCGGTTGGATACAATATGCGCTGTCGCAGACGGTCTCGGCGTGGCTGGGGCACCATTTTTACCTGCACTGGAAATACTCGGCCGATCTGGACTTCCTGCGCGAGATGGGGTATCCTTACCTGCGGGAGGTGGCCACGTTCCTCGAACAGATCACGGTAAAGAATGAGCAGGGAGAACGGACGTTGCGCATCAGTTCGAGTCCGGAGATCAACGACAATACGCCTCAGGCCTGGTTCCCGACCATCACGAACTACGACCTGGCTTTGTTGCGGAGCGCGTTCCGCGAGGCGTCGGAGATGGCCGCCGCACTGGAGTTGAAAGAAGAGTCGGCACACTGGGCGGCGCTGGAGGCGGAACTGCCGCCGTTCGACCTCGATTCGACGGGCGCGCTGACCTTCGGGGCCGGACATCCGTACGTCGAATCGCACCGCCACTTTTCCAACGCGCTGGCGATCCACCCGCTCTCGCTGCTGGACGTCACACACGGAGCGGACGAGGAGCGGATCGTGCGGGCGACGATCGACCGGTTCGACGAATACGGCAGCGACTGGTGGGTCGGCTACACCTTCTGCTGGCTGGCGAACATGAAGGCCCGTGCACTGGACGGCGAGGGAGCGGCCTCGGCATTGCGGGACTTCGCCGACAGCTTCTGCCTCCCCAACACGTTCCACGCCAACGGACAGCAGAACGGCACGGGGAAGAGCAATTTCACCTACCGTCCGTTCACGCTGGAGGGGAATTTCGCCTTTGCGGCGGGCATTCAGGAGCTGCTGCTGCAGAGTCACACAGGGATTGTGCGCATCTTTCCGGCCATACCGGCTTCGTGGCGCGACGTCTCGTTCCGCGATTTGCGGGCTCAGGGGGCTTTCCTGCTCTCGGCGACGATGACCGACGGCCGTGTAACGGAGGTAACAGTCGACCCGACGATGGGCGGTACGCTGAAACTGGCGAATCCTTTCCCCGCAGATGCCTCACCGCATATATCAGGTGCCGTATCGGCCACGCTCGACGGCGGAGTCTGGACGATCGAGACCCGGAAGGGAGAGCCGATCCGACTTCGGCCGTAAGACTGACAGAGACTCCGCCACAGCTCTTTGTCAACAAATCGTCGGTAGTTTTGCGCCTCTTTGTCGCAAAACTACCGACGATTTTCGTTTCTCCCCGGCGGGAACCGAGAGCCAGCCTTTCGAGCAAAGATTCGCTCTAATCGATCGAACGTTCCCAACCGCCTCCGATCACTGGTTCAACAACTGCCGGATCGCCTCCTGTGCTTCGGCGTCCGACTCCGCCTCTCCGTCTCCGGACGATCCGAACAGGGCATCCAACCGGGAAACAGACACCTCGGCTGCCGGACGGAAAGCCTCCGAAGCCACATACCGACCGACAGAATGCAAAAGCTGACGCGTAGCCGGTCGGTTTTCGACATCCGTTCTGTCGTCCACGCACAACACGAACAGCCTCCCCGCTCCGACCTGCGCTTCAAACGCAACGCCGAGCTTCCGGTTCACCTCGTATGTATCAATGCTCTGAATAACGGGCGTCAGCCCGTCGAACCCGGTCAAATCCAGCGCCGTCGCATGGTTCAGCACATCGGTCCACTGCCAGTCGGCATAATACGACGTCGGGAAATCGGTAAAGGCAGGATGGTCATGGTCGATCAGCGTACCGACGATCATCGGCGCCCAGTCGAACATCACCGGATTCCAGAAATGCCCCGTGAAACGGGTCTTCCTGCCGTTCGTCTTTTCCGGCACGAACAGGACGCTCTTCCCCTCCGCCAAAGCCTGCCGGGCCTCGTTCCAGTCCGACAGACGCAGATACTCCGGCTGCCGAGCCGTCCGGGCCTCCTCCGGATAGACCCAGATGTCCCATTCGTTGTGCAGCCCGTCTTCCAGCGAGGCATGGAGAGTGTACTTGCCGGCGGAATCGATGCTGTTCAGCGGCACCTCCACAAACGCCAGCGAATCGACGGACGAAGGACGAACAGCGCCATGCTTCAGTTTCCCTGCAACAACCACTCTTTGTGTTTCGTCCACGAGCTTCCAGGAAAGCCGTCCACGGGGAAGTGTCCGCTCTCCATAGTGGTAGAGCTGGAACTTCACCGGAAAACGTTCGCTGTTCCCATAGACGCGCTTCGGAAAGCGGGCCAACAACACCCGCGGACCGCACGACTCGCGGAACCGCTCCGGTTCGACCAGCCCCTTGCTCTCCCAGAACGGGTTCAGAATCCCGACGAAGGCACTCCCCTGTCCCGGGAAATCAGCCAGTCCGAGCAACTGGAACCCTCCGGAATTGGCCGTCCGCAACAACGCCTCGTTCACCTCCTTGTACTGCAAGACGGTGTGCGCTCCGGTCGCCCGAAAAAAATCATCGGCCTGATGCAACATACCGTTCCGCGCCAGCCGCTCACGGAAAAGGTGGAAATTACGCGGTTCGAGCACTCCGTCGTATCTCTCCATCTCTCCGAAGTCGGGATACATACACCGCTGTCCCGTCTCATGGGCGATCACAGGCACGTCGATATCCGAAGCCTCGGCCAGGTCCCAGTCGGTCGACGGCCGCCCTTCGTAGACCGTGATCCATCCTTTGCTCGAAACGTGGGAAACGTAGAACTGATCGCTTTCGACATGAGTTCGGGCCGTCGAGGCCGAATATAACCGACGGGGGTCATACGCCCGCGCCTTCTTCACCAGATCCTCCAACACCGCAAAATCTCCCTCGTTTTCATTTCCGTTGCAAAAGAGAACGAACGACGGATGGTTGCCGTACTCGTCCAGAATGGCGAACATCTCACGTTCGAAGAAGTCGCGCCGGGCGGGATATCGGCCGACATCCTTGATCCACATGGGGAGTTCGACCTGAAGGTAGAGTCCGATCCGGTCGGCCGCCTCGAACGCGGCCCGGGGCGGGCACCACGAATGGAAACGCACGTGGTTCATCCCGTACTCCCTGACCGTACGGAAGATCCGTTCCCACTCCTGCGGATCGGTCGACGGATAACCGGTTTTCGGAAAGACGGCGCAATCCAGCACGCCGCGCAAATGGATATCCCGCCCGTTGATCCGCACATGATGCCTCCCCTGCTCCACGGTACGGAAACCGAACGGGGTCGAACACGTGTCTCTCTCACCCTCCGCATCCAGCACGGCCCGAAGCGTATAGATCGGTTGCGCGAATTCGTCCCATCGCTCTGCCGCGCGGGTCAGTTTCAGATTCAGGGTCAGCGTATCCGCCGGCCCGGACAGCGTTTTCCGGCAGGCCGAACGATGAACGATCGCTCCATCCGGCCCTTCGATCTCGATTTCGACCCGACCGGCCACCGGTCGGGCCACCCGGAAGACAAACCGGGCTTCGACCTCATCGTCCCGGGTCGTTATTCGGGTGTGCTGAAAGGAGCTGGGAGAATAGGCTTTCAGCGCGATTTCGCCCACAATCCCGTTCCAGTTCGTCTGGGTATGCTCCGTCGTGCCGTGGTTCCAATGATCCATCGGATATTTCAGCCGGTTGTCCACACACAAAGTCAGCGTATGTACGCCAGGGGTCAAACGGTCGGTCAGCACGAATCGGTTCGGGGTCGAGAGCCGCTCATCCACCCCTGCCGGTTTTCCGTCCACATAAACAGCAGTCTCCCAATGGCACCGCTCCAGCTCCAGCACGATCTCCCGACCGTTCCAAGCCTGCGGTATCACCACCTCGCGCTGATACCAGGCCGCTCCGCAATATTCGAACCGGCGGGAGAGGCGGTCGACATGAGCCGCCGTGTTCAAGACCCCCTTTCCGGCTTCGTCCGTCGAACCGGGCAGACGGATCGTCTCGGTCAGCTTGCTCAGATACAACTCCGATCCGGGCGTTTTACCGAACGCCATCGGATCTGCCTGAAAACGCCAGAAACCCGACAAGTCTATCCGGTCGATTTCTCCGGCACGGAGAGAAGCGGGCAGATAAATCAAGAAAGCGGCGAATGCCTGAAAGAGAACGTGCTTAGCCATCATGATCGCACACAGATTTGATGGATGGTTCCGATGCGAAAAAAGCGGAAATCACCAACCGACACAATGTAAATTCACCACGATAAGATGTATAATTTCTCGATCTGTAACGAAACGCTACCTTTGCGGAAGTAAACACACTCTCCGATGGAACAGAAAAAAGACGGATTCAGAGGCGAACGGGCAATTATCCTGCCACAGCCGCTGACAGAACAACTCGCCCAAAACGAAATCACTCGTCTGCTCCACATCACCGACATCGGATACTACCCCGAAGCAGCCGGCCATTTCCGCGAGCGAAAACAAGGCGCCATGCAAAATATATTGATTTACTGCACCGACGGAGAAGGACGGTTCGAGGTGGAAGGCAAAGCATATCGGGTGAGCCGGGAGCAGTTTTTCATCATCGAAGCGGGCAAAAGCCACCTCTACACTGCTGCACCACACTACCCGTGGAGCATCTACTGGCTCCACTTCGCGGGCGACATGAGTTCCCTGTTCCGTTCCCATTACAACCGTCCGTACACCCTCGATGCCACACGACACGACGACCGGATCCGGCTGTTCGAAGAGATATACCGCCATCTCGATACAGGCTACCAGATCGACCACCTGCAATACGCCGCCCTCTGCCTGTGGCACCTGCTGGGTTCTTTTCTGTGCGGCCCGCAACTCCGCGACCTGCACGATCTCCGCCCCAACGACGCCGTCCAACGTGCGATCGGATTCATGAAAGAGCACCTCGAAAAGCGGACGACTCTCAAAGAGATCGCCTCCCATGTCGGTTATTCTGCCTCGCACTTCGGCCAGTTGTTTCTCCACAAAACCGGCTACTCACCTCTGCACTATTTCAATCAGCTGAAGATTCAGCACGCTTGTTCATTACTCGATTTTTCAGATCTAAAGATCAAAGAGATCGCCTATCGGCTCGGTTTCTACGACCCGTACCATTTTTCCAAAGTATTCCTCAAACAGATGGGCGAATCGCCGAGAACATATCGGAATCAGCGCAAAGGATAAAATCGCCCCGGGCTACTGCGGCGCAGACTCGGGCGATCCGGTGAGCGTTGGCAACAATGGAAGCAGTTGGTCGTCCGCTGTCAGCGAGACCCTTGGAGTGTTCTTGGCCTTCCACACGCAGGATCTCTACCCCAGCTACGCGAACAACCGCGGCCACGGTCTTCAGTTGCGTTGCCTCTCGGAATAAACGGGACACCCGCCCCGGGCTTACGCTATCATGACACGGGCGCACTGGATCAACCCGGCTACGGAGGAGTCTTATGGTCGGCTTCGGCGGTTAATAATAGTACTTATGCCTGGCGTCTGGTATTTGGTGCAACGAACCTGCTTGCCTCATATGCGAGCAATCGTGGTGACGGTTTTCTGTTGCGTTGCCTCTCGGAATAAACGGGGGGCGAGGCGGCCTTAGCGATGCGCAAGCATCGCTCCGTCCCGCCGGGGTCACCCGGACGCCGCCCGCGAAGGGCAGTTCTATCCTGTTGGGGTAGAGGCTGCCATTTCGGAGTGCCCGAAGGCACCGCGCCGACGCCTTGAAAGGCGATTCAACTATTTCGGCGATGAGCCGAAAGAGAATGAATCGCCCGGCGCGCGGAGAAAACCCGATTGACCAGTCGGGGAAAAGCCCGTTTTACCTAACGTCGTTCGGCTATCTATCTTTGGGTTCTGTATCAATCTCTTTTCTTTGTTCCGCTTGGGCCGCGGGGGCCCCTACTTTCTACTATGTGGTAGAAAGTAGGCAAAGAGCACATTCAAGGGGGACTTACATCCCCCTTGAAAATCCCCCGGCGATTCTTTTAAGGTAGACACGGCCATCTCGGAGTGCCCGAAGGCACCGCCCCGGGCTTCCACCGTCGGGATACGGGCGCACTGGGCAACGTCGGCCACAGCGGTTGCAACTGGTCTTCAACGGTCAGCAGTACCTATGGCATGGGCTTGAGTTTCGACGTGACGTGGCTCGATCCCAGCTACGCGAACAGCCGCGCCTACGGTTTTCAGTTGCGTTGCCTCTCGGAATAAACAGAAGAGACCAACACCCCGCCCCGGGCTTCCGCGAGAGAGCCAATGGTGAGCTGAGCTACGTCGGCAACTACGGATTCAGCTACTCGTCGTCGGTGAGCGGCAGCAACGGGATGTACTTGGATTTTAACGTGACGCACCTTTATTCCAGTATTCCAGCTTCGCGTACCCTCGTGGCTACGGTCTTCAGTTGCGTTGCCTCTCGGAATAAACGGAACACCCCGCCCCGGGCTTCCGCGATTCGAGCTCGGGCGATCCAGTGAGCGTCGGCTACGGGTACAGCTGGTCTTCGACGGTCAGCAGTTCCAATGGCATGTACTTGGATTTCGGCGTGATTTGGTTCAATCCCAGCAGCGTGCTCAGCCGTGGCCTCGGTCTTCAGTTGCGTTGCCTCTCGGAATAAACGGAGAGAGCTCTTGCGGCTCGCGGAGCCGCGCGGGCCGCAAACCTCCCCCAGCGGGAGGGACGCACAACGTCTTCTACTGGTAGCCTCTACCCCCCCAGACCGAGGCCGGCGCCCCAAAGGGTCGTAAAAGTTCGACCCAAGTCGTCTGCCGGTTCGGGCTACGCGCTCCCCGGGTGGAGTCGAAGGCCCAGCGCGCAGACCCGGCGATTCTGCGAATCGCGCTACGTCTCAGCCCAACGCAATCCGGCGCCAGCGGAGACGCAATCAAGCCCGTGAAGATTGCAGTCCTCCGCCTGCCGGGGCGTCGGACTGCGCGACCCTAAAGGGTCGCACCAGCTAAAAACAAAGCACGACCAACAGCACAGCCCATGTTTCCGCCCCAAGCGCAGCGCGAAAACCGCAACTGGTTTTCGCGCAAGGAGAACAGTCACAGCCCAAAGCACCGCCCCCGTGTCCGCCTCACTGCGGCTCCGCTGTCTGCCGTCGCCCGCTGGGATTTCATCTCGGTTTTGCTCACCGCAAAACGAGCGAAATCCCTCCTTTAAGCGGGCGGGCGACGGTATCAAGTTAAGTCCGCGCGCCTTGGGGAAATCTTGTCAAAACGCATAAGTGCATTTTGACGATTTCCCTCCTAAGGCGTCGGCGCGCGGTCGAGCTTCAACTGGCCTCGGGCCGGCCGGGCCCCACGTCCCGTGGACGGGCAAAACTGCGTTTTGCTGCGGCAGCCTCTACCCTCGTCTCTGCTCGCGCGCCTCACGCTCCGCAAAGACTTATTCATGCGCGCAGCGGCTGCCCTACCCTCGCAAATCCACGAAAAACCGAACCGGCCGCCGCTCCCGATCAGAACAGGCCCGAAATATTGCCTTCGTCGTCGATATCGATCGCCTCGGCCGCCGGCACCTCCGGCAGACCCGGCATCCGCATGATCTCGCCCGTGATCGGCACCAGAAAGCCTGCGCCCGCCGCAATCTCGATGTCCCGCACCGTGATGGTGAAACCACGCGGCCGCCCTAACAACGCCGGATTGTCCGACAGCGACTTCTGCGTCTTGGCGATGCAGACCGCCAGCCCCGTCAGGCCCAAATCCGCAATCCGCTTCAAGGCCTGCTTCGCCTTGGGCGTGTATTCGACGCCGTCCGCCCCGTAAATCCCCCGCGCGACCGTCTCCACCTTCTTCTCCACCGACTCGTCCAGCGGATAGAGCGGCCGGAAATCCGTCCGGCCCGACTCCGTCGCCTCGACCACCAGCCGCGCCAGCTCCTCCGTCCCCGCTCCGCCCTCGCCCCAGACGTTCGCCACCGCACACGCCACGCCGCGCATCGTGCAATAATCCTTGATGAACTGCAACTCCTCGTCGCTGTCCGTCACGAAACGGTTGATCGCCACCACCGGCGTCAGGTTGAACAGGCCGACATTCTCGATATGCTTCTGAAGGTTTTCGATGCCCCGCTCCAGCGCCTCGACATTCGGCGTCTTGAGCTCGGCCAGCGGCTGCCCGCCGTGATATTTCAGCGCCCGCACCGTCGCCACCAGCACCACCGCGTTCGGAGCCAGCCCCGCCGCCCGACACTTGATGTCGAGGAACTTTTCCGCCCCGAGGTCGCAGCCGAAACCCGCCTCGGTCACCGTATAGTCCGTCAGCGAGAGCGACATCTCGGTCGCCAGCACCGTGTTCGTCCCCTGGGCGATATTGGCGAACGGCCCGCCGTGAATCAGCGCCGGCGTCCCCTCGATCGTCTGCACCAGATTCGGTTTGATCGCATCTTTCAAGAGTGCCGCCATCGCCCCCTCGGCATGCAGATCCCGCGCGTAGATCGGTTTTTTATCATAAGTAAAGCCGACGAAGATATTCCCCAGCCTGCGTTTGAGGTCGGCCGGGCCCGAAGCCAGACAGAGGATCGCCATCACCTCCGACGCGGCCGTAATGTCGAATCCCGTCTCGCGCGGCACCCCTCCGGTCATCCCCCCGAGTCCGATCACCATGTCGCGCACCGCCCGATCGTTCATGTCCATCACCCGTTTCCAGGCGATCGTCCGCGGGTCGAGCCCCAGGGAACGGGTCTTGCTCTGCAGGTTGTTGTCGATCAAAGCCGCCAGCAGGTTGTGCGCCTTCTCGATCGCGGCGAAGTCGCCCGTGAAATGGAGATTGATCTCCTCCATGGGCAAAACCTGCGAGAAACCTCCGCCCGTCGCCCCCCCCTTGATGCCGAAGACCGGCCCGAGCGACGGTTCGCGCAGGACGACGCACGACCGCTTCCCGATCCGGTTCAGCGCCTGCGACAGCCCGATCGAGACGGTGGTCTTTCCCTCTCCGGCCGGCGTGGGCGAGATGGCCGTCACGAGAATCAGACGCGAGTCGTTTTTCCGCCGGCGGTCGATGTATTTCAGCGGCACCTTGGCCTTGTACTTCCCGTACATTTCGAGGTCTTCGGGGTCGATACCCATCTGGCGGGCAATGTCGGCGATCGGCTTCATCCGCACCGACCGGGCGATTTCGATGTCCGTTTTCATAGCGTTCGTTTCGATATTTTTAACAGCCCGCATCCGTTCGGGCAACCAAATATACGACCTTTTTCGTATATTAGCGTCTCAAAAATTCCAGAACAGACCCACGCCATGAAAATCCGCATACTCGGGCCGGCCCACCCCTACCGCGGGGGGATCGCGAAGTTCGACGAGGTGCTGGCCTCGGCCTTCGCCCGCGAGGGACACGACGTGAAGATCGTCAACTTCACGCTGCAATACCCGTCATTCCTCTTTCCCGGCGAAACGCAGTACACCCGGATGGCGGCTCCGGAGGGGATCGCCATCGAACGGCGCATCAATTCGGTGAACCCGCTGAACTGGCCGGCCGTGGGACGGGAGATTGCCGCGGAACGGCCGGAGCTGGTGATTCCGCGCTTCTGGATGCCTTTCATGGGGCCGTCGCTGGGGACGATCGCCGGAACCGTCCGGCGGAGGTCGCCGAAAATACGGATCATCGCGCTGACGGACAACATCGTGCCGCACGAGCACCACACGGGAGACCGGGCCCTGACCCGCTATTTTCTGCAACGGACGGACGGCATCGTCTACATGTCGAACGAGGTGGGACAAGACCTCGACTCGTTCGGCTACCGCGGGGTTCGGGCCATGTCGCCCCACCCGATCTACGACACCTACGGGCCGGCGATTTCGAAGACGGAGGCGTGCGCGGCATTGGGATTGGATCCGACGGTGGAATATGTGCTCTTTTTCGGCTTTATCCGGGATTACAAAGGGTTCGACCTCCTGCTCGAAGCGTGGGCCATCCTCAAGGCGCAGGGCAGGACGCAGGGGCGGAAACTGCTGGTCGGCGGCGAATACTACGGCAACCGGGAGAGATACGAAAGCCTGATGCAGCGGCTGGGACTGGGAGAAGAGGATCTGGTCATCCACGACCGGTACATCGAGGAGACGGAGGTGCGGAACTACTTCTGCGCCTCGGATCTGGTGGTGCAGCCCTACCGGAGCGCCACGCAGAGCGGAGTGACGCAGGTGGCCTACCATTTCGAGGTGCCGATGGTGGTGACGCGGGTGGGCGGACTGCCCGAAATCGTGCCGGACGGCGAGGTGGGCTACGTGACCCCGGTATCGGCGGAGGGGATCGCCCGGGCGATCGCCGACTTTTACGAACTGCGCAAAGCGACGGAGTTCCGGGCCCGCATCGCCGTCGAAAAACGGCGCTTCGGGTGGGAGGCGCTGACGGGAACCTTCCTGCGGCTGTACGACGAAATCAAGAAATAACACAGTTTGAATCGAATGAGATACCTGAAATTTACGTTCGCCTTTTTCGCCCTGCTGCTGGCGGGGCTGACCTTCGCGGGTGCCACGGAGCTGTACGACCGGCTGATCGCCCTGAAAGGAGTCGTATCGGTCGAGGAGCTGGAAAAAGGGCTTTTCGAAGAGCGGTACGCCGTGATGTTCGAACAGCCGCTCGACCACCGGCGGCCGGGGAAGGGACACTTCGAACAGCGTTTCGTGGTGGCCCACACCGGTTTCGACCGGCCGACCGTTTTAGTGACCGAGGGGTACGGCGGGGCGCGGGCCGTGGGGACGCGGTATCGCGAAGAGCTGTCGGAACACCTGAACGCCAACCAGGTCTTCGTCGAGCACCGCTATTTCGGCGAATCGACCCCCGAGCCGCGGAACTGGAACTACCTGAACGCCGAACAGGCGGCGGCAGACCTGCACGCCGTGCGGGAGGCCCTGCGGGAGATCTATCCGGAAAAGTGGGTGGCGACGGGAGTCAGCAAGGGAGGCGAGAATTCGCTGATCTACCGGATGTACTATCCGGAGGATGTGGACGTGACGGTGGCCTATGTCGGGCCGGTCTGCTTCGGCGTCGAGGACGGGCGGCACGAACCGTTCCTCGACCGGGTCGGGACAGACGAAGAGCGGGCGACGATCCGGGAATTCCAGACCGAGGTGCTCAAGCGGCGGAAAGAGCTGGTGCCGCTCTTCGACGAATACTGCAAATCGAAGAGCTATACCTTCCGGACGAATATCGACGAAGTGTTCGACCTCTGCGTGCTGGAGTACCCCTTCTCGATCTGGCAGTGGGGGACGGCGACGAGCCTGATTCCCGCTCCGGACTCGCCGCATCAGGAGCTGCTGGACCACCTGATCGCGATCGTCTCGCCGGACTACTTCGCCGTCAACGACGAACCGTCGTTTTTCGTGCAGGCACAGCGGGAGCTGGGCTATTACGGTTACGACACGGCTCCGTTCGAGGGGCTGCTCTCGATCCGGGACGCCAGGGGTTACCTGCCGCGGATCCTGTTGCCGGACGATGCCCGGAATATCCGGTTCAGCGACGGACTCTCGCGCCGGATCATCTCGTTCTACAAGACGCACGATCCGAAAGTCATCTGCATTTACGGCGAGAACGACCCGTGGAGCGCGGCGATGCCCGACTCGACCCTCTTCGAGGGAAAGATGAACATGAAACTCTTCGTCGAACCGGGCGGCAGCCATCGGGCGCGGATCAAGACGCAGAGCGAGGAGGTGCAGGCTAAGATCTGGAAACTGATCGAGGGGTGGCTTTTCGGAATCTGAAACAGCCCCGATTGAGCTTTGAATACCACCCCGCCCCGGGCTGTCGCGGTAGCGCTTCGGGCGCGCTGGGCAACATCGGCAACAA
>ERZ777305.1494-NODE-1494-length-26930-cov-2.648781_pt1 | contig 26930 bp, 34 predicted proteins | sample MGYA00374965_ERZ777305 | MGnify/ENA primary metagenome ERZ777305 (study PRJEB29328, sample SAMD00013331) | mouse gut metagenome | study: EMG produced TPA metagenomics assembly of the Metagenome analysis of fecal microbiota from mouse which was promoted... | reverse complement strand
GTCTTTTGGAACGGAAAACGCTTGACCTATGAAAAGTCTAATTGCAAATAAGGAGAGAATATAAAGGTAAAACCGAGTATTTTGAAATCTATAAAAGTCTAGCAATTCAACGAAAAGGACCCGTGGAAACAGAAAAAAGGCAGCCATTTCTGACTGCCTTCTGCTTTACTTTTCTTATTTATAAATCGAGAGTGTTTTCGTTATATCGGAAGTGAGGTTCTTCCCACTGTGGTTTTTATCGCTCGTTGTCTTTGCCAAGCTGAACCAATATTTGCTTCCTTTATAAACCAGTTTGTAGTGGGTGTTATCGCTCGTGATTTCAAAGCCGACACGCTTCAAATCCGCAAGTTCCTTTGACGATAAATCTTCGCCGTTTGCAAACACGGCTTTTACCACTTCGAGCATTTCCTTGCCGTTGCCGATAATTTTATTGTGAGCCAAAAGGTCGGTGATGAGTTCCTTCTGCCGAGTATCCTTTGAGCCACAGTTCTGTAAAGCCTTTGTCAAAATGCTGACAACAAGGTCGTGCTGTTCCCCTTCAAAGAACTCGGGAATTTCGGAAGGCTCAATAATCATCTGCACGGATTCGCTTCTTGAGAGTGCCGTTTGGAGACTTTCGTTCTTTGCGGTCAGTGCCATTTTCTCTTGAACCAACGCAGCAATTCTAGCCTCGGCTCTTTTCAGCTTTTCGTCCAAGGTTTCATTTTCACCGAACGCTTCCTCTGCCAACGCTGCGCTTTCTTCAGCAACCTTACGGACTTGCTCTGTATTCAGTCCCTCCCAAGTAGGCGCAACCGCATCCACGGCGGAAGTAACAAACCGCTGAACTTCGTTTGCTATCTGCTTGTCAAGCGATGCACCATAGTAGGCATTACGCTTTCTAAACTGCCTAGGTTTTCCGCCCTTGGTGTAAATGCAAACGGCACCATTGAAGGGGGTCTGGTGTTCAGCTCTGTCCTTTACAAGACGAGTGTATTCGTTATCGCAAACCATCACATACGCAAAGCCAGCGAGTTTCTTTGCAAGCATATATTCTTCAATTTCCGTTGCACGGCTGTCGAAGTATGTAGTAGCCAACACCAAGGGAAGTTCATCCTTGTATTCTTCCTTGATTGCCCCCGCTACCCAATCCAACAGTTCGTAGGTCGGCTCAAGAGGCTTTGAAGTTATAGGCACTGTCGGCTGTTTAAGGTGTCCGCAATTTACAAACGCTCGAATGACATCCGTGCGCATCTCGGGTGCTTCATCAAACCGAGTAGCATCACGTGAACAGTCAATATGGAAATAAACGACTTTTCCGCCAGGAGCGCATTCGAGAATAATTTCCGTAGTCCAAGTCTGCTCGTGGAATACTTGCTCAATCTTGAAAAGCGTATAAACCTTTCCGTCCTTTTCTATACGGGAAGTGTCTGCCTTACAATAGTCCGCTTCCAAATGAGCAGAGTTTTTATCTTCGCAACATTTGAGCTGTTCAGCCACTGCCTTACAAGGCCCCGCCGCTGACAGCCATTTTTCTATAACGCTGAAATACTCATTTTCGGAAAAGGTGTCGAGCATTTTCAACTTCGTAGAAACCACACGCATCAGTCGCACCTCCCGTTCTCGTGATTAAGTATCGAGAGCAGCATATGGTATGCGGCTAGTCGTTTGGATTCCTTTTTCGAGCTTGCGGTGTCATAGTAGTAATCTTCGTATTCGTCAATATGGCACTCACAAGTCCACACAGGGTTTCCATTGTTATCGTGGTCTTCGTTGAAAACATAGTCGGGGAATGAGAAATAGCCCTTCTGTGCAAGTTCCTGAATTTGGCTCACTGCCCTTTCAAGCGTAGGTTCTTCTATCTCATCTTCCATAGTCCGAAGTAAGCCTTGCTCGTCCAAATAATCATAAGCAAGCTCCGCCGCCGCCATTCTAGCCAGGCTCTTGGAATAACCAAAGCCAACGAAAGGTGCGCCTTCATCAATGCGCAACTCACAAACTATATCCCCTTCGCCAGCTTCCATTCTTCTGCGTGTACCAATCTGAATTGAACGCATATTGCAATGGTACTCATATCTGGAATTATAAAACGTATAAAACGGCAAATCCCCGTCGCTCTTCATTTTCCAACGCTGAATTATGGAAACATAGTCCTGGTCGGTATCGAACCCATTCTCCAAGTAGCAATCAAGGTGGAGCATAATTTCCACCACATCTTGCAACGCATCCATATCCCAATTACTGTCAAGGGCAACAGCGCCGAGAATGGCTTCAAACAAATCCTCTTTGACATGGGCAGCATTCTGGACATTATTCTTTCTGTCCCCTTTGCCCATTATCAAATAATCAGCGAACCCCATCTCATCGATGCGTTCAGCCAACATTTTACTTTCTACGAGATGCTTCTTGAATTCCGTGAGTTTCCCCTCAGTGTGTTCACACTCGTATTCCTTACTGTCATTGATTTCGCCGTAATATTCCGTCAAAACCTTGACAACTATCAAGTCGAGAACTTTGTCCCCTATGAATTCCAAGACTTCGTTGTTTTCGCCATCGTGCGTTTCTTGCGTATAACTTTTGCGAGTGAACGCTTGTTGCAACAACAGTCTGTTCTTGAAATCATAACCGATTTGCGACTCGACTTCATCATACTGTTCAGCCTTCATAAAAAAATCCTCCGTGGTTTTATTCACAGAGGGCATAATTATAGCCTGACGAAATATAGACTACGCCCTTGTAGCCTCGCCAGGCATCCACTCGATAAATGGTTTTATATAAGTCACTCGTCCTTGGTTCCAGTCACTTGCATAACAGGTCTCAAATCCAATTTGTCTTACATCCAACAATTTATGTCGCAATGCCAACTGTGTACCCCTATTATATCAAACCCCATATATCCCGTCAAGGGGTATATGCCATTTTTTTGAAAATGTAAAAATTTAAACGTCAAAGAGGTCGGCATAAATGCTGACCCCTTCTTCATCTTTATGTATGGCACACGGCTTATTTGCCGATTATGCTTTTCCTATAAGCAAGAATATCTTTGACGAGTTTCTTGTCCGCAAACTGCGTAAGAACCTTATTGTCGCAAGAGACAGGTTCTGCCGTGCCGTTCGCAATGGCTATTATTTTCTCTCGAACTTCCGCCTTCTTTCCTTCCGCCGGACGCTCAACGCCAACCGCTCTTGCAGTATGCCTTGTCTCCAAAATCGTCAATTGCTCAAGCCGAGCAACGATATCCTCTATGTTTATCTCTTTCATAAATTTCTCCTTGGTTATTAAAAATACTCAATGCTGTCAAGGAACGCCTTAACGCTAGGCAGTTCCACGACATCGTAAATCGTCTGCTTGGGTTTCCTTCTTTTCATCGGTGAAAGCTGAATGGTTACAGATACTTGGTTATGACCGATGCTGTTCTTGGGGAAGTCGTATCTTTCATCATAAATAAAACTTACAACTTCTCCCGTATAGAATGCGCCGAGTGCTTTCCCTTTTCCCCTTGTTACGGGGAAGAACTCACCCTTTACCTTCAGCTCATTGTTTTCCACAAACTCTTCCATTCTTTCTTGAGCTGTCAGCTCTGCATCTTCAAACTCAATATCAATGTAGACGATTCCGCCCTTTACTACTTCATTTTCAGACTTGAACTCTAACAAGTGATATCCGCCGCCAGGCATTTTCAAATCGAGAAAAAAGTCCTCGGGCATAGCAAACGACATATTCGATGCTATCATTTTTCCGTTTTTAACTTTTAACATTGGTTTTTCCGTTTTCGATAAAATCAGCCAAGGTTCGATATTCTTTCCCTTTTCTGAAACTATCTAGTTTGCTATAATTATTACAATCAGTATCTCTCCCGCCGTCATAAATCTTGGCGGCTTTTTTGCTGTTATGCGTAGTTACGCAACCTCGGTGACTGTAAGTTGGAATATCTGTCCGTTTTCCATCTTCATCAATACACCCTTTGTGTTCTTCGCAAAAGTGCCGCAAAAATAGTCATCCAACAACGGGTAAATCTGCATTGCTAAATCAAGCCCATTGATTTTAGAACTGTCCTCGGTTTCGATGTTAGGTTTCCCTTCCATATGCTTTACTCCTTTTTAGTATTCACTCTTTTTGCGCGCTTGAAAGTGTACCTCTATTATACTCTCCCATCGGTGCAGTGAGCAACAAAATCGTGCGTGGGTGGGAGAGAATAAAATGTAGAATAAGGTCTAGTTTATGGAAAATTTGTCGAATCTGTCTGAAACGCTCGATACGCTGATGTTCGAGCATGAATTAACCCTTCCGCAACTTGCCAAGGAAATAGGCATAGATGCGACCACCATTGGGCGGTATTTACACTCGCGGTTCACACCCACCGTTGAGAATTTAGTCAAGTTGGCAGACTATTTTCAAGTCACCACGGACTACTTGCTTGGGCGAGAACTCGAAAACCACCCCACGGCTTTCAAGCCTTGTCCGCCGTTCTCCGAACAGCTACTTGTTTTGAAAGAGCATTTGAAATGCCCGTGGTGGCACTTCTACAAAAACGCTCACATTTCAAGTTCTCGGTTTTACGAATGGAAGAACGGCAAACGCACACCCACGCTTGACAGCATTATCTTCCTTGCTGATGGGTTCGGTTGCACTGTTGATTTCATTATAGGCAGAACCACGCTATAAAAAAATAAAGCCGTGATAAGGGGCGCATTCACCTCTTGCCACGGCTCTTGTTTTTATAGACCTTTCCACTCCACCAGATTTCTCTGTATGCAGGCTAACATAAAGGGCGGCTGTTCCCTGTGGTTTCTTGGGTGTGGATATTTGCACTTACCACACGCTCCGGGGCCTTTGGAAAGGGTTATATACTCGCTGTGCAAAGCGAATATAGCTAATTGTCATTTATTACTTTTTCCACTTCCTCTTTATTTTCGAGTTCCGCATATACCGCTTTATCAGCTTTCGGCTTTTGCACATCCATAAATACCGACACAAGCAAGGCTACCGTTTCACTCTCCGAATTAGGGTTATGAAACCGAAAATTCAGCGGTGGTCTGTTCTCTTTTTTCATTATTGTATGTAGGCGTTAAAGTTTCCAAATCTCGACATTCCATTCGTCTGCCGAAAACTCATCTTCGATTATAGCTTTTACAACTTCCCAGTCTCCACCTGCAAGACCGCAGCCAATATGGTCGGGGAAGCCTATCTTGAATCCGTTTTCACCGAAACTCCCGTGGGCAGAAATATAGTCATTGATTTCCGTCTTGATTCCTTTCAAGCAAGAACGGAATGCATCGTAATCCGTATGCACAACCCCCACGGGTCTGTAGTTAAACTGCGCATACATATTCATAACAAAGCGGTGGTCTTGCTGAATATAAACCACATCGATATTCCCGAGCTTATTATTTTTCTCGCAAAACGAAGCAATAAAAACTTTGTAAACATCTGGGTACTTTTTCCGCATTGTTTTTGCGATGCATGCGTTCATCACACCTTTGCAGTTGACTTGGTGACAAATCACATTGCAGCCACTTGAAAACAAATCTCCGTTTTTATATGAAACCACTTCAATCCTCCTTGGCTTCCCACATTTCTATATAAAACCGAACATAATCACCAATGAGCGTTCCGTGGCTCGGCACTGCTGCCTTACATACCCTTCGATACTGCTCAACTATTCGCTCATCGAAACAGAACCCCAGTAAGCCGTCCAGAAGGCGCGACAGTTCCGCCTCGCCCACATTCTCGCCTTTTTGCAAACGAAGGCACACGTTGGCAACTGTCGGCTCGTACAGCGACACTGCCTTGTCAGCTAGCCTTGCTGTGTCATCAAGTAGGCTCTTTATTTTATTTATTGCCGTGTCCAAGCCGTAATTGAAATCTTTATCAGTTGCGAACGGAGACTTCTCTCTTTCAATTTCTCGGCTCAATTCTTGAAGGACACTGACAACTCCCGGTTCTTCGTTTTGCATCTAAATCAAAACGATTTCTATTCCAAGGACGCCGTACTTACTTTCCTGTTCCTTGGTGTAGTATTTGTACATGGCTTCCACCGCATCCGCTTCCGACAAATCACCGAACCCAGTCTTTGAACGCAAGTCTGATGCAAACAGCTCACGGAAAGAGTCAAAGCGATGAAGAGCCACAACCTTTGCCGAAACCCTCTCGTCCCCATTCAACCGAATAAACTCAATCGTATCCCCCACGGTGATTTTCTTACGTTTCTCATCATATAGCCTAATCTCGACTGTTTTCATTCCACTTACCATTAACTCTAATGGTTCATCTGCTAGTTTCATTTCAATATTCATAGTAGGCAACCCCAACTTCCTTCTTATTTCTTCAAACAATATATCACTGCTGACTACTCGCCCCGCCTTAATATCATCTCGACCTTTCATCAGCTTCTTGTATAAATCCACACGCTCTATCATTTCTTGAGGTGGCAGTTTAATTGAAAACGGAATACTGCTTGTATACACTACTTGGTAGAGATAAACCGCAATCCCCAAATCAAGAGTAAGTCCAAGCTCTTTGAATATCGTTTCAGCAAGCTCAAGCATATGCTTATCAATTGAGAATGTTGCTTTTATAATATTTCTATCATTTTTCATCCATCAACTTCTCCTATAATTTCAAATTCGCCCTCTGTGTATGTTACGGGGTTGAATACCGATTTACCAAAACCACTCGCCACCATTTGGTGGACATCCACTTCTTCGGCAACGAAAACTGGGACATATTTGGGGGTGTTTGTATCATATGGCATAACCACCGCAGCAATTGAAACATATCCCTCGACTTCCTTGTACCCATCTTCATTGACCGCCACGGGAACAGTTGTGAAAGTATCTCTTGACTTAACCCTTGCACGATACTTCTTTATTTTTATACCATTGATTTCCATACAACTTCGCTCCTAGTCGGAAATATAAATAAAGCACTTGCCTTTATTGCGCTCATAAACCAGGAAAGGTATCTCAGCTTTCGCCAACATCTCGTTGGTGATTATTTCATAGTTATAGGTTTGAAAGCTAGGGTTCTGTTTTAACAGTCTATACCTTGCATCACTTGAGGAAAAGAACTCAACAGTCTCATCGGCATCAAACAGCTTTTTCGCTTTTACCAATAGGCAAGGAAAATCTATGACTTCAATAAACCGCTGCTCCTCGTCCACGGCGATACTCCTTTCAAGTTCGCCATCTATATAGAAAACCTTCCTTCCGTACACCCACCGCAAATGAACCTTGTTGTTCTTTATGCTTTCGTCAGAAAACCCTAGGTACTTGTACATCCTTTCGTAGTTAATCTGTTTCAACTTCACAACCTTTTCCGAAAAGACATCCCGTGGCATTTTGCGTATGCTTTCATCCTTCAAGTGAAACCGCATAATCGAATACGGATTGAATTCATTCCAGTCGTGGTTCTCTGCAAGAGCCTTCTCATCATCGGAAATATCGAACCACTTCACTTTCTCCAACTCCGCTGCCAAAAGCGGTTCAAATTTATAAATGCAAATATCTACGCTCACTTCACTCGTCCTCCACGACCATCACGTTGATAATTCCGCTGTAAGAAGTACACGCATCCAAAGCAACCAAGCCGTCCTCGGTGTAAGGTTCAAATGACTTCTCCCATCCCTTTCTGTTTTTCTGGGGGAACGCTTTCCGCTCTTGACGTATTTCCGCCCAACCATAGGAACAGTGCCAATGACCGCAAACAATCGTCTTTCCAGGCTCCTTGATTTTGTGCTTATGTGCAAGTTCCATCCCATTGAACCAACGAGCTGATTCCCATTGTTCTTCGCTTGCGCTCCGCCAATTAGGGTCATACTCATACTTTGTAGGCTTGGGGGCGTTGGGATACTCAGTCTTATCAACTATGCAAGGAATCCACCCGTGAACGAAAATATAATTCTCCGTCTCGAAGTAGTTCTTCATCGCCGGGATGATTGTTTTGATAAATGGCGTGTTTACCATTTTTGTTACAAACTCTAATGGATTACGCAAAATATCGTAGTCCGACATTCCAACGAGCTGTTCGCAAGTGTCAACCGTGCCGTTGCTGTAATGATGCGTATCTCGAAGCCGAAAGGTGTAAAACCCAATATTAATAAGGAAGTCTTGAATTAAGTCCTCGTGGTTTCCCTTAATTAAAACCACCTTGTCTTTTCCCATCAATTCCAAGATATAGTTTTGAAGTTGAACCGCCTCGGGGCCTCTATCCATCAAGTCCCCACAGACAATCAACTTATGGTTCTCGTCCTTTGGGTTGAACCCCTTTTCATTTAACGCATTAATTAACTCATAGTAAAAGCCGTGGACATCGGCTACAACAAAATACTTCATTCTTTTCCTTTTCAAATATCTTCATACTCAAACGGTCTCTCGCTAGCGCATTGGTCGCAGAACGGCGAAATATATCCCACCGACATCTTGGTCGCTTTCTTTCCGCAAATAATGCAAGTATTCAATGAAAGCTCGACGTACTTGGACTGCCAAGCTATGTACTGCTTATCTGCGCTTGCAGGGTAACCATTATCGTACCAATGCAACGAGCCGTACTTTTCCTTAATGTCCATAATGCGGTAGGTTTCTAATGCTCCCGCACCGACAAGGATTTCTTTGAGTTCTTTGCACATCTGTAGACCAAAAGCCGTGCGCCAACCTTCTGGCATTGCATCAAGCTCTGTGTATGAATAATCGTAATCGTCCGGCACTTTCCCAGTCCACCGATTCCTCGGCAGCAGAAACGGAAAATCATCTACGAGAGCTTTATTCTTTTCGATTATTTCTTCACTGCTCATCTGCTTTTGCCCCAAAGATATACTTTACCATTGCCTCCATTGAGAGAATTAAATTCCACATTTCAGAAACCGCATCTTTCGCAGAGTCATAGGACTTCACCAAAATGAACCCACGGGTTTTATAATCTGCACCTTTGGGGTTCGCTTTTTCAACGAATACATTATCGTTCAAACCATTGAAATCCGTCCAAGTTTGACTGCCCTTCTTGCGATACTTAAACCGCAGAATTTCTGCCGATGCACTCAATTCAAATCTGTCCCCGTTCCGCAATATCAACTGCGAAAGCAGAGCCGAATAGAACTTCAATTCAAAAGGCTCACCCTTTGAATCAAGGCACTCTAATTCAAAGCCTTCCATATAGTCAAATGACTCTTTTATGAACTGTAATTCTTGAAGGCTTTCTTCCTTCGGCTTTTCATAATTGCTCGGCAAGCTCTCAATAAAACCCGTCAGCTTTTCTTCGCTGCCATACAAACTCTCCGTGGTATCGTTTTCCAAGCTCGATTTTAACGAAACTGCAACATATCTGCGGGGCAATCCGTTGTCAAAGGGTTTTTGCATCCGTATATCCAAGTCAAATTTCCACTGTTCTTCTCCAAACTCATCAGGATAGGCTTTTCGTAACCACTCAACCTTCTCTTTAAGCTGGCATATTATGGGGGCAATGTCATAGTTCGAATAAATCTTTGCGCCTTGGAGAACATCTAAAATTTCATTTCCCCATACCCAAGTTGTATCTTCCCAGTAATCCCCCAACTCGCTCTCGGTTTTATCATACGAAATCTGCAAATGGTCATCCTTTAAGAAATGATTTGAATGCCAACTAGGAACGTACCTTAATGCTTTGATGCCCTTGGTCGAAAGGTAACCGAACCGCTTATAGAACCGCCCATAAACAAACCACTCGGGCAGTTCCGAAGCATACAGTTTCGTTCTCCCATAGGTAACGGAAAACAGCGTTCCATCGCTAGTTCCTACATAGCGATACTGACCATCCACTCGTCTTAAATCTTGTAAAAAATATAAATGTCCTCTAACTCTCTTTTTCATAACTATTAACCATCACCGAACACATCCTCAAAGAACCGATTAAAATCGAAATCGTGCAAGTCTTCAAACCGCGCCATTGCTTTTTCTTCAGTATCGAATGCAGACTCAATCATACCGAGTGTGTTCCGCAGTGTTTCTCCTTTAACTTCAATAATTCCAGGAAAACCCCAAATCCAATCTCCAAGTGTATCCCACTTTTTTATAAACTCTCCCATGTACCTTGGGTTGGTTACCGTTAACCAATAAACGATATAAAACTGCTTTCCAAGTTTAACAACCGCAACTCGCCCTTTGGCTTTGCTCATTTCCACTTGGTAATAGAACCCATACGAATTCTCGTACTGATAACTGACCTCATCCAAATTGATAGGTTTTTCAGTTATCAGCGTTGCGAATCTTGCAAACCTTGTCACACTATACGCTACGTGGTAGGTGATTTTCTGTTCCCCGGCAACAAAACGCTCAAAGGTATTACGCAGTTCTTCACCATATTCTTCGCCTATACCTTCAACCACGGCGCGGAAGTCGGCTGTCGTACCAAAGTACAATTTGGTGAACGAAGTACAGCTTGGCGCAGAATAATCATCAAGTTCAAAAGCATATAGTTGTTTTTCCTCAGTCCTACTCATAATCAGAACCCATTATACCATACTAATCGTAGCAGAAAATGGCGATGATGAAAATGTAATCGAAAATCGCCAAAATGTAAAAATTTAGTTTTCCTCAACCGATAGTTTAAGTCCTTGACCTTCGGTGTATTGCAATCTTACGCCGTTGCTCGTAGACTTATCGTGAGGTCTTGCGCTTTGAAAGGAACGAATACTCCCTCATTGCATTCTTCAGCGCATTTGCACTTTCAATGATTACACGCCGCTCAAACGGAGAGCAATCGTGAAAAAGCGCATCATACTCCTTGATGTCCACAATGAGATAATCGTTTAGGCTTTCCGCCAAAAGCATATCCGTGGTTACTTCAAGAGCGTTGGCAATTAGCACGAGCGTGTCCAGGCTTGGACTTTTAACCCCACCTTCTATGTAGCTCACGTATGTCGGTGTTTTGTCTATCATTTCCGACAACTTTGCCTGGGACAGTCCCCGTTGCTTACGAATTGTCTTGATTCGCTTACCCAAAAGGATATAATTGAGTGCCATAAAATCTAGCCTCCTATATTTTTTTATGCTCTCAATTATAGTCCATAGGCTATATTATAGCCAATAGGCTGTTTTCAACCATAGCCTACAAGTGATAAAATTCAGTTAAAATATAGCCTACGGGTTAAGGAGGTGGGCGTTTTGGAGACAAACAACGATACAATATTAATCGGTCAACGCATCCGTGCTGCACGCCAAGCCAAGGGAATGAGTCAAGCAGACCTTGCATTCGACGCCGACATCTCCCTTCCGCACATCAGCAACTTTGAGCTTGGTAAGAAGCAATTAAGCATTCTCACCTTCCGAAAAATTATCGAAGTGCTTGGTGTTTCGGCGGATGAAATTCTCCGCCCCAACATCCCAGAAGTCAAGCGCATTTATCAAGACGAGTTCTCACAAATACTGCAAGACTGCACCCCCAATGAAATTGAATCAATTCTCAACATCGTAAAAGAAATTAAGCATTCTCTGCATTCCAAACATAATGACGAAGATTAATTGAGTGGACACCCGTTCCACTCTTTTTTTCTTTTCAAAACTCAATATTTTTTGCTTTTTATAAACTAGTGGTTTATGTACTTGACCGCTAGTTTATTCTTTTTCCCCCGGCTCTATTTTATAATTGACACAGTTTACTTATCGAGGTGCTTATGTCAGACGAATTAAATGCAACGAACGAAACCACAGTGATGGAGTTGGCAAACAAATTCAACGAAATTGCAAGAACACCACAAATCATTTTCTCTCCCGACACCGCTTCCGAACGGGCAAAGAAAATCGCACAGCATAAGGCTTGGTTTCATAGCATTCGTCACGAGCTTCCCAGTCCTCTTAATCACTATAAGGTTGGGGTGTATATCCGTTACTTCAACCAAACGAAATACGAGGACTATTTGCAGAACCATAAACAACAGTATCTCGACACCATTGCTCTCTGCCCCAACTGGGAGCTTGTGGACTTCTACATAGATGAAGGGCAATCCGCCCCCAATATGGAATCCGCCCCCGAGTGGTCGAGGCTGCTAAATGATGCAATGGATGGGAAGGTTGATTTAATTATCACACAAAAGGTCTCAAATGTATCCAAAAAAACGCACGAGGTAACTCTCTGTTCTCGGTTGCTTGCCGCCCAAGAACACCCTATCGGCATTTACTTTATTTCTGAAGATATCTTCACCTTGGCTTCGTACTATCAGCACGATTTGAAAGACACATTCTTCCTTCCGAAAAATATGGAAGCACTCCCCCAGGGAACTACAGACATAAAAGGTTTATTGAAAAATGATTGATACGCAGAAACGAGAAGAAAAAGAACGAAAGAAAGCGCAAACTCGAAAGCGAATGCATGTCGAGATTGACCCCGACAACTACGAGTACACCCCTGCAAAAAAACCTATTGACTATTACGATACCGAAACACCGCAGAGAGTTGCCATCTATGTCCGTGTTTCTACTGACGATGTAAGACAGACCACTTCCTTTGAACTTCAAAAGCAATACTATGAGGAATTCGTTTCCCAGCACTCGAACTGGACACTCGTCAAGATATACGCTGACGAAGGCATCAGCGGAACTTCTATCAAACATAGAGATGGTTTCAATGAAATGATAGCTGATTGCAGAGCAGGAAAAGCCAATATGATTATCACAAAGAGCGTGTCCCGTTTTGCAAGAAATGTCGTTGACTGTATTGGCTTAACCCGCGACCTTGCGGAACTCAAACCCCCAGTCGGTGTTTTCTTTGAGTCTGAATGTATTTTCTCTCTTAATGACGATTCGCAAATGGCACTCACCTTCGTTGCTTCTATGGCGGAAGAAGAATCGCACACCAGAAGTCGTAGTATGGAAACTTCGCTGCGTATGCGTTTAGACCACGGCATCCCCCTCACTCCCAAACTCCTCGGTTATACGCACGATGAAGATGGAAATCTTGTAATCAACCCCGAGGAAGCACCCACAGTGAAACTTGCCTTCTATATGTACCTTTACGGCTACTCCACGCAGCAGATTGCCGACACTTTCAACGCTCTTGGCAGAAAGTCATACCTCGGCAACATTAACTGGACGTCAAGTGGAATCGTCCAAATATTAAGGAATGAAAGGCACTGCGGTGATGTAATCACTAGAAAGACTTTCACTCCCAATTACCGTGACCACAAGTCCGTCCGCAATCGTGGTGAGCGTCCGCAAAGCACCTACCATAAACACCATGAAGGTATTGTGTCAAGAGATGACTTCATTGCAGTTCAGCGAATGCTTGACAATGCTAAATACCGCAACAAATCCTATCTGCCGGAACTGCGTGTTATTGAAAGCGGAATATTGAAAGGTTTCGTTGCTATCAACCCCAGGTGGGCGGGTTTCAAAGAACAAGACTACTTTGAGGCAGCACAAAGCGTTTATGCCCCCACCGAGGAAAAGCCAACCGCTACCGAGCAACAGCAACCCACCATTCCCTTTGAAGTTGGAGACTTTGATTTGCGTGGATTTGAAATCACTCGTTCCGAGTTCTTTGACAGCAACCAACGCCCTACTGTTACCTTTGCCGAAAAGAAAATCAAGTTCAGCACCGACTGCATTCGTAGGTTTGGCACAAACAACTATGTGGAACTGCTCGTCAACCCCGTTGAGAAAAAGTTCGCTGTCCGCCGAACCACAAAAGAAAACAGACAAGCCGTGGTCTGCTCACTGTTGGAAGATAAAAAGTACCAACCCAAGACCATCTCCGCTTCCGCATTCAGTGATACCCTTTTCTCCATCTTTGGTTGGAACACCGAATGCAAATACCGCATCATCGGTTCACTGTATGAGGAAAACGGCGAAATCGCTTATGTGTTTGACACCACCAACTCTGAAATCTTTTTCAAGTCCTATGTCTTAACAAGCCAAGAAGCATCCGAGGTGGGCAGAAAGACGGGTATCACCCCTTATACCCCTTCCGGCAAGCGTATCCGTGGCATACCGCAAGAATGGACGAATTCCTTCGGTAAACCCTACTACCAACACGAACATACTCTCGCTGCCCTTGCCACCCAAAGCGAAACTGACTGGCAAATCCGTATGGAAGGACAGCTTTATGAAACGAGCAGGAAAATCAACGTGACTCGCTTTGATGATTTGAAGCAGTACATAAATCAAGAATTAAGCGGCATTTCGCCATCGGAGGTAAAGCCTAATGAGTGAAGAGAATAACCAAGCACCTATTGAGACCGTCCCTTATGACACGGGCAACAGCGCACCGACCTTGCGTGAAGACGATGAACTTTTGGATTTCGGTGAAGACTTTAACTTTGACGATTTCCAAGTCGTAAGACGTGAGTTTTTCGCACATCTCCACGAGCCTTCGGTTTCATTCAATAACTGTAAGTTCTATGTTAATTCCGCTTGCCTTGCCCGTTTCCCCGAATCGAACTATGCGCAAGTGCTTGTTAATCGTTCCAAGAAGATACTTGCCCTCCGCCCTTGCAACGAAGGTTCTCGTGACTCGTTTATGTGGTGCACTGATACATCCAAGGGCAAACGTAAACCAAAGCCTATCACTTGCAAGCTGTTCTTTGCAAAGATTGTGGAACTGATGGGTTGGAATCCAGACTATCGTTACAAAATGCTCGGCAAGTTCATACACGCAAACGGCGAGTACCTTATTGCGTTTGATTTGACCTCAACGGAAGTTTATCAGAAAACATTCCCCGAAGGCGCGAAGCCCAAGGTGTCAAGAACCCCTGTGTTCCCTTCCGCTTGGCAAGACCAGTTTGGTTTGCCGTTCACCGAGCATCGTCAATCTATGCAAATAAACATCTTCGAAGGTTACGCCATCTACGCAGTGAAAGAGACTGAAACCAATGAAGGCACTATAAACGAACAGAACGGCGAAGGCGCTCCCGCCCTTCCCATTGCTACCACCAAATAATTATCAACGGAGGAAATATCAATGCCCAAATCAACTACTCCTACGACAATCGCTATTGACTTGAAAAAATACCGAATCCGAATTCATAAGTCGACCATTCACCTTCTCGGGGATCCAAAATACATCCAACTGCTCGTTAAACCCGAAAGCAGTCAAATGGCTATCCGTGCCATTGAAAAAGAAACCCGTGGAGACCAGAACTTCAAAGTTGATTCAAAGCGGATGAAATCGGATAATTCATACGAACTCTACAGCCAAACCCTTATCCAAAAGCTCTGCACTATTGTGGAAGGGTTAGAACCCAACTTCACATATCGGCTCAACGGCGAAATCCTATCAACACAGAAAGCGGCTCTGTTCTCACTGAAAACCATCAGCAGAATAGAGCCTTCGGAGTTTGACAATGAATGATAAACCCATCACACTGAAAATCGACAACGCTTTCAAAACGCTCATCCGTCCGCTCCGTAAACAAGAATATCGCCAGTTAGAAGCCAATATCCTTGAAGACGGTTGCCGTGAAGCAATTATCACTTGGCACGGAATAATCGTTGACGGACACAACCGCTATGAAATATGCCACAAGCATCAAATCCCTTTTGAGGTTCACGAGATGGACTTCGAGTCCCGTGAAGATGTTATTGCGTGGATATGCGCCAACCAACTCGGCAGACGGAATATAAGCGAGGAAACTCGACACTTCCTTATCGGTCTTCAGTACGAAACCGAGAAAATGATAGCCGGGCGAAAAAAACAAGAAGGTCAAAACCCTTTCAGCTATTTACCGCTTGAAACAGAATATCACCCCTCTCGGCACGTTACTGCGGAACGAATCGCAAAGGAAAACAACATCTCCTTCGGTTCGGTTCAAAAGTATGCAATCTATGCTCGTGCAATGACCGAAATAGGAAAGAAATCCCCCGAGTTCATTCAAATGGTACTCTCCGGCAACTGCAAGGTCTCGCACAATTATATTCTTGAAGTTTCCAGACTCTCTGCACCAGAAATTCAAGAACTAGCCAAACGACTTGAAAAGCAAAATAAATCATTCCTACGGTTCAGTAACACACGCACGATTATCCAAGAAAACATCGAGAACGCTCTCGCCGCAGCACCCACTCCAACACAGCCTTCCGTAAAGGATATGCCGACATTCGACCCCGACGCCTCCGTCACCGAATTAACGCTTACGATTCCTTCTTGGCTTGGTTCAATGAAACGCACCAACGAACACACGGATTTCAATATCGTATCCGACACGGCGAAAGCCAAATTAACAACGCTACTTCAAGAGTTCTCAAAGACTCTCACCGATATGATTTCAAAAATGGAGAAACCCACTGATGACTGATTTCAGCTATTTCGTTCCCAAAGTTCACTTCGAGCTTATACCCATCAAGAACTTGGTATCCAACCAAGACTACCAACGCAACCTCTCCCGTGCGCATATAAACAATGCTGCACAGCATTTCGATATTTACCAAATCAACCCCGTAAAAGTAAGTAGGCGCGATGGCATCAACTATGTGTTCAACGGACAGCATACCATTGAAATTGTCGCACTCGTTTCGGGTTCTCGTGATACCCCCGTTTGGTGTATGATTTACGATGACCTTTGCTACCAACATGAAGCGGACATCTTCGCAAACCAAATGAAATATGTCAAGGCTCTCTCCCCTTACGAAATCTTTATGGCGAATATCGAGGCGGGCAATGATGACCAACTTATGATTAAAGGCTTGGTTGAGTCTTACAACTTGAAGTTAAGTCCAACAAAGAACCCCGGCAGTATCTGCGCCGTATCCACGCTTGAAATGATATTCACCAAATACGGCTACCACTGCTTGAGCCGTGTCCTTCGTTTAATCATAGGTGCGTGGGAAGGCGATGAAAACTCCTTCAGCGCAAACATTATGAAGGCGGTTGCCAAGCTCGTTGTGGTTTATAGAGATATGCTCGATGATGACCTGTTCAAAGAAAAGCTCGGCGCAATTTCAATTAAGGCGCTTACAAGAACCGCCAAGGAGCGCCGTTCAGGTTCTCTCGGTTATGCCGAAGTAATGGTTCTTGAATATAACGGAAAAAAGAAAACCAACGCTTCCCGTCTCCCCATCAATATGCTTTACTCCAAGAGTCTCACTTCCCTTGAACACGTTGTTGATGAAGACGAAACCTATGAAGTCAACGATGATGCTTTGGAGGAAAGCGACAACCCTTCCGAAGCCGAAAACGATACCGAGGAATAAATGCGCTAAAAATTTAAGCGCATTCAAAAACAAAAATGCCCACTGTCTCCGCCAAGGAAGCATAGTGGGCTATTGTTTAATTTGATAGGTCTATTATGGAATTTTCAAAGTTCTGCCTTGAAACTAGGCTCAAACTGAACTTAAGTCAAGAAAAGCTAGCACAAAAACTTGGTGTTTCGTTTGCGACAATCAATCGTTGGGAGAATGGAAAAACGCTCCCGCAAATGCTGACTCTGCGCCGTTTTGGAAAGTTCTGTGAGGAAAACGGAATACAGTTTATCGCATATCTGACAAAATAACCCGTTTATTGCTTCCCCCAAACCTTCTCGTAAACCACCTCGTCAATCTCGTCCTCTTTGTTGTGAAAGTAGTAAATCTTGACCTTGGCAATCTGTCCATTTGTCAATTCAAACACAAAGTTCTCTCTGCCGTACACGGTGATTTTCTTAACCAACGCTTGAAACACCCCTGAACTGAACTCGGTCAGCTTGGGTTGCATTATAACCTTGTTGAACTTGCGTAGGTCATTCTCCGCTTCCACATTCATTGCGTTTGTGCGCAGTAGTTCCTTTCGCCTATCTTCCGTTTTTACGATTTGGTTCAGTAGTCGGTTGTACTCGCCCTCCACAGGTCCCTCTAACAGCCCCTTGGCTTGAAGTTGAAGGTACGTGCGTTCTTGGGCGAGTAACCGCTCTAATTCGCCGTTAAGCGCCACCAGTTCGTCTGACAATGGCATTTCAATTAACCTTCGCTTTGTACCTCGTAGGTCATTGAATATCCGTATGGTTATGTTCTGCAAAGTCTGCAACCGGACACTTGGACTATCGCACTTTCGGAAACGCTCATCCTCGTGTCCGCCGCAAACAAACCGATACTGCTGTCCGTTGGTGAACCTTCGAGTATATGCGTGTCCGCACTTGCCACAGCGAATAGGAACACCTTCAAGCGGGTTCTCTCCTTTTGGCTGAAACACATCCGCTTTCGTTTGCCTTTTCCTTACCTCGTTTGCTTTCTCCCAAAGCTCACGGCTCACAATCGGCTCATGATGGTTCTCAACATAATACTGCGTTACTTGCCCAGTATTCTTCACAGACCGACCATTCAAAAGAACACGCTTTTCCATCAAGCAATCCCCTTTGTACTTTTCGTTTTTTATGTAGTACAAAATTGTGGAAGGCTTGAAAGTCTTACCCGTTGCCGTGCGTATGCCTTCTCGGTTTAACTTGGTACATATAAGCGTTGAATGTCCCGTCTCCGCATACTCCTCAAATATCCGTTTTATAATCGGTGCTTGGACTGGGTCTGGCACAAGTTCGCCATACTCCAACTTATAGCCGTATGGGGTGTTGGGGTTGAGTATCATCTGCCCCTTTTCAAACCTTCGCTGAAAACCCCACCGCACCGATTCCGAAATATCCTCGGCTTCTTCTTGCGCCACGTGCGCCATCGTTACCAGGATGATGTTATTCCTATCCTTGATGGTGTCAATATTCTCTTGCTCGAAGTAAACGGAAATATTGAGTTCAGTCAGCCGAGCGATTGCTCGAACTATATCAAGGGTATTTCGCCCAAAGCGTTTTATAGACTTGCAAAGTATCCTATCCACTCGACCAAGCTCACAATCAGTTAGCATTTGCAAGAACCCCTCACGGCGGTTCAAGAATCTACCGCTTATGCCGTTATCGACATATATTCCGCAGTTAACCAAGTGCGGAGTCGTATCCATCACTTCGTTAAAATGCCGAATTTGCGAGTCAAGGCTCGTTGTCTGGTCGGTTGTGCTAACCCTTACATAAGCCACCGTTCGATACCGCTGTTCGCTCATTTTTACCTCCATTTTTTCATTACAAGACACATTACCAAAATACCGAAATTTAGTCCAGCGAATACCGCCAAATACGATAAAAGAGCGGACAGCTTTTTGCCATCCGCCCTTCGCTGCCGAACTCCTTATTCAATGGAGTCGGTAATTGTGATGCCGCAACCGAAGTCGTATGTCAGTTCCTTTCCGTCAACCGTTACTCGGTTCACAATCTTGCGGAACATATCGCCATCAAATCCGGTGAGATTTCCTTTATCTTCAACCATTCCCCAGAGTGCTTGAAATCTTTCGTTCGTATGCTCAAGGTCAACCACTTGCAATGAACGCTTTTTCTGTTCTTGTTTAAGGCTTTCAATTTCGTTGATAAGCAGTTCCCTTTCACGCTCTCCGCTTATAAGGTCATCAGCTGTCTGTGCGTTTTTAACCGCCTTGACGAGCAGTTTTTCCTTGGCAGCAATCTTCTTGGCAAGCTCATCGCTAGCCTGGTCGGAAAGTCGTTCTGAAAGCGTTTCTTGAATGCTCTCGGTTATCTTCTTGACCATTCCTTCCTTGTCTTCAATGAGCATATTCGCAACTCTTACAAAGGATGCGAAAAGCTCATCTTCCTTGACAGCAAGCTGTGTGCAAGCCGTGTTTCCGTTCAGTTTATGGTTCGAGCAAGTCCAAGTCTTTACATATTTCTCGCCACTGAAATACCCATGTCTGCGGAAAATGCATCCGCATTGGTAGCAGTACACCTTGCTCGACAAAGGATACTTCGAAGAATAGCCGCCCCTTCCCGACTTGGTGCAAGAGCGTAAACTTCTGCGGTATTCCATTTCACGCTTTACCCTTTCGAACATCTCATCGCTCACAATTGCCTCATGGTCATCTTCGACATAGTATTGTTGCGAGTCCGCCGAAGCTGAACGCTTTTTCTGCACCCAAGGTCTTACGATGGTTTTTTGCAAAAGCGCATCACCTATGTACTTCTCGTTCTGCAACATTCCTTCAATCGTGCTTTCGTCCCATCTGTCCAACCCCAAGGGTGATTTGATGTTCCGCCTTTGAAGTTCATCGCTTATAAGGCGGTAGCTCAACCCCGAGATGTAAAGCTCGAAGATAAGCCGTTCCACTTCCGCTTGCTCTTTATTTACCACATACTCGTGGTTCAACACATCATATCCGTAGGTCTTTGCCTTTCTTACGAAGCCTTGCTCGTTCCTGCGTTGGATGCCCCAATTCACGCTATCGCTCAAGCTGTCTGATTCTTCCTGGGCGATTGATGCATACATCGTTAGCATAAAGTTGGTTCGCTTATCATCTTGAAGGCTGTTGAGCTTTTCCTTTTCAAACACCACGGGAATGCGTTTCTCTCGCAACTGCTCGATGATGGTCAAGCTGTCAAGGACATTTCGAGCGAAACGGCTGACCGATTTTACGAGAATCATATCGATGTTTCCGTCAAGCGCATCCTTTATCATTTCACGGAACTTCGCCCTTTTTTTCATACTTCGTCCCGAGATGCCTTCGTCTGCATATACGCCAACCATCTCCCAGTCGGGGTTGCTCAAAATGAGCCTTGTGTAATACTCCAACTGTGACTTAAAACTCGTCTGCTGTTCTTCTCTGCCCGTGGAAACTCTGGCATATGCTGCCACCCTTTTCTTCCTAGTGATTACGGGCGAATCATCGTCCACCAAAAGTCTCCGTGAGTTTGTTGCGGGAATAACCCTTATTCTTTTCTCGTCCATTTTAGCACACCTCCGTTACTGCTTTTATATCAATTGATTGTATTTCATCTTCGCTTGTTGCCCAGTAGATTATGCTCACATTCGCCACTTCACCCGAGGTCAAGTGGAAAGCAAAATGTTCTCTGTCTACCACTACGATTTGCCGAACTATCTGCTCAAAAACTTTCTCATCGAACTCAGTCAGCTTTGCCGTTCGCATCACCGCCGAATTATAAACTCGCAAATCGTTTTGAGCCTTCACGTTTTGTCCGTTGGTTTCCAACATTACCTTCTTCTGCTCTTCTGCCCTGACGATGCGGTTGAGCAGTTTTCTGTACTCTTCCTCAATCTCGCCGTGTAGCAAGTCTCTCGCTTGAAGTTGAAGGTATGTCCGTTCCTGGTTGAGCATTCTTGTTATCTCGTTGTTGAGTTCCCGAACCTCATCCGTTACTTGCATTTCCATCAAGGACTTTCGTTTGCCGTGTATTAAGTTAAAAGTTTCAACGAACACCCTTTCGAGCGTTTCCAACTTGATGCTTTCACTTCTGCAAGCGTTCATCCCTTTGCTGCTTTTAAGGTAACAGCCGTACCTAGTTTTCTTATCACTGCGCTTTATGCGTTTGTAGTTATGTCCGCATTTTCCGCACACTATTTTTCCTTTGAACGGGTCGAACTCTCTGTTCTCCGCCCGTACATATTCAGAAGTTTTATGCCGTTCTATCAATCGTTGGCAAGTATCCCATAGCTCTCGGCTGACGATTGCCTCGTGGTCGTTCTCCACATAATATTGTTGAGCCTCGCCCATATTCTTGATTTTCTTTCCATCCGCTACCACATACTTTTGGAGCATCGCATCACCCTTGTACTTTTCGTTTTTGATTATGTAAAGGATGGTGCTTGGAAGATACTGTCTGCCGTGCGCCGTTCTGTATCCGTCTTTATTCAACCGCCTTGCAATCTCCGTCGAGCCGATGCCCTTTGCGTAGCTTTCGTAAATGCGCTTGACGATTTTCGCTTCCTCTGGCACGACCACCAAGTGTCCGTCTTCGTTGAACTTGTATCCGAGCGGTGTGTTGGGGTTGACTATCAACTGCCCTTGCTCGAACCTTTTCTTGAAAGTCCATTTGATGGCTTCGGATTTTTCTTCATATTCCTCTTGAGCTATCTGCGCCATCGTAACCAATAAAATATTGTTACGGTCTTTGATGGTGTTCAAGTTCTCTTGCTCAAAGAACACTGGGATGTTCAGCTCGGTCAACCTTGTAACCGCCCTTATGGTGTCCAAGGTGCAGCGTCCAAACCTCTTGATTGACTTACACAAAATGTAGTCAATCTTGTGAAGTTCCGCATCCTGCATCATACGCTTGAAGTCTTTTCTTGCACCAATGAATCGTCCGCTTATTCCGTTGTCAATGTAGCAACCGCAGTTAACCATCAACGGGTCTTTGTCCATTACTTCGTTAAAGTACCGAACCTGCGATTCTAGGGATACTTCTTGACCGTAGTTTTTACTGACTCGGCAATAAGCAACCGTTCTTAATTTTACTTCGTTCATAGGCACATATCCTCCGCTTTTTGGTATGACACACATTACCATAGACCCCAAACTATATCCAGCGATAACGCCCAAATAATCAGACTTTTTACGGATAAACCGAGAGATTTTTGCGTGTCCTTTGAAAGTAAAAAATAAGTGTGCGGAAGTTACTCCGCACACCCACTTTCTATCCCGTATTTCTGTTTAAGTTTTGACTCAATCAAGTCAAATTCCTCGGTGGTGATTTTACCTGTTCTCATAAGGTTAAGAACGATGCCCACCGCACAATTGAACTCGATTGTATTGACTGCTGTCTGTTCGCTGCTCATATTCGCTCTCCTATTTCGTTACTGTATCTGCTTCCATCTGAAAGCCGTGTTCTTGGGCAATAACCCACGCTCCTCCATTGAGAACCGCTTTTCAAAATCGTGCAAGGTATGCCCATCCCCTTTGAATGAAACGGGACTGTCGCTGTCCCACTTTAAAAGTAATGCCCAATACTCTGGGCAGTTCTTGCGCAAAAGCCGAAGTTGCTCAATCGACTGATTATGACAGAACCAACATCCGCCCCTTGCTGCGGTGGTATAGATGGGACTTAATAAGTCGTTTTCCTCACACCATGCACGGCACTGTGCTTCCGTCCAACCGAACTCCACAAGCGGACTACGCTTGGTTTCCGAAAGGTTATGGAATCGGCGCGGTTCGTCCACGGCTATGCCTATATAAGTGACCGAATCCTTTTGTACCTTTTCAAGAACACCCACCTTCAACCTTGAATTGCACCAGTTGCCCTTCTGTAAAGGAAACCCGTATATCTTTCCACGATTACGGCTTTTCTTGCCGTTGCAGACATAGTAGAAATAATCTTCATAGCAATGCGGTGCAGTGATGTGTTCAACAGAAATTCCGTACTTGTCGAAGATTATGGCATCCGCTTTTTTCTTGAACTCCATCATCGGCGGAAGGTCTGCCGGGATGTCTTTCGTTGCCATAATCTCGACGTGTACTATTCTGTCAAGCGGTAGGTTGTTGCGGTGGATAACTTCGAGCATTGCAAGGCTGTCTTTGCCGTAGCTTATGCTTGCTATGTACTCCATACTCGCACTCCCCGGCTTACAGATTTTTCAAAAGGTTGATTGAGCTTTCGATTTGGTTTGTAAGCCATCCGTCAAGGTTGCCGAAGTTCGCAGTGATATATTCCTTGACATCGTCCCCAAGCTGTGAAAGTGCGATATCCTTCGCCATTTTCAACGCTTCCACTTGCGATGCCGAGTCGAACTTGCCGTTTGCCTTTAAGCTCTCGACATAGGTTTGGAACACACTGCGCACTGCGTTCAGCACGATGTTCGTTGCCGTTGTGAGCAGTGCAGATGCCTTTTCGTTCTTGACCTTTGTGCCGATGTATTGGATGAGTTTCGTACCCGCCCAAGTAATAAGCGGCAGCAACACTGTGGTCACTACCGCCGAAATGATGTTTATTAAAATGTCGTTCATATCGTTCCTCCTAGTTATCCGATGCTTGCTCGATTAAGAATTCATCGAGTTCCTTGTTGACCTGCGTGTAATCCGCAAGTGCGTGTTTAAGCTCGCCGTTGGTCTTGCCATCACGGATTGCGATGCTGTTTGCCTCGGTGAGTTCACCGATTGCCTTGATGCTTTTAAGGATGAGAAAGTTCTCCTTCCTATGAGCCTCGTTCCGTTTCTTCTCGGTATCCTCATGACGTTTGAAGAACCTTTGAACCAAGAACACCACAACACCGCTTATAACGCTTGCGCATACGCTTATTACGATTGATGCAATCATATCAGCCCTCCTCAAAAATGATTATTTCCGAAAGCAACAGCATATCGGTTGCCGTGGGGAAATCCGCCGCCGACCTGAAATCGCTCTCGTGAATTGTTACAGTAGGAATATCGTCAAGCTCGGTTTCGTTGAGCTTTGCAATTTCCGCATCGAAGGCTTGCTTGGATTTGACATCCTTGAGCTTGAGCCTTCCGCCATCGATGAAAACAAGCTGACCATCTTCAGTTTTCTCCGCATAGGTATCAACCGCTTTCTTTTCCTGGGTGGAATAGAACTCGTATTCTTCGTCCACTCTCTTTTTGAGCTTGACAAGTTCACGCAGTATTTTATAACTGGTGAAGTGCGTGTCCGTGAGCTTCGCAAGAGCATCTCGCGCTTGCAGTACATTGATAAGTTTCATTTCTTTATCCTCCAATTTTAATTGAGCCAATCTGGTGTTTTCGGTACTTCCTTGGTTTCGGTAACATTGAGCCAGGCATCGTACCATTCGTCCAGCTCTGCCCTTTGCGCATCGGTCAAGCGGTCATACCATAATGCACCACGGTTGATAACCGAGAAACACTCATCTTCCCGTCTCCGCCGTAGCCCATTGATTTCCGACCTTGTTTTGAACTCTGCTGCTTTTGCCTTGTACTCATCGGTCAGTGTGTATTCAACGAAGAATAATGCTCCGTTGTAGCCGTTCACAATTCGGTATTTGGTGCTTTCCATTGACTTGCACCGCTCATCGAACTTCTGAAAGCCGTCCTCGATGATTTCTTGGTTTTCGTTTTGAAGATAATAAATAAGCATAAATCACTTCCCGTAAATAAGGCAATAGAAGCCTTTTTGATAAGTGCCATAGTCGAATGCGACATAAACTGTTGTGCCGCTTATGGTTACACCTACGCTCTGATAGCCCTTGTTCGTAATATTCGTATATCCGCTCAAATTCGAACTACTCGTAGCAGTCGAGCGAGGACACACAACTGCTCCTAGGACTGTGCTTAACCCGTGCATAGACTGCGAAATGCTCACAACATTGTCATCGGATATGCTCGAAGTGTAGCTGTAAAAATAGAACTTGTGTCCACCCAGGTCATAGGTTCTGCCCGTGTAGGCATCACGCATTCGCCATGTTCCGCCGTAGTAGCTGTCATATACAAGCTCTGCAAGTGTGTGGCTTGCAAACCGCATATATGCGCACCATTCGTACTGTGCAGCATACGGCGATTTCATATAGCTACGGCTTATGCCCAAAATGAACGGCACTGCCGAACCCGTGGTGTAGCCTTGGTCGACATTGTAAGATTGCGTTGAATAGGTTGTTATGCACCCCTCCGCAACCGTTGTATTGCCGTTGCTCGTATAACTCGTTCTCTTTTGGTATGTCGGTTGGATTTTTATTCCGCAGTAAACGCTTGACGAATATGCCGAAATAGAAATCATACTGTGCGACAATGTCCAACCACGTGTACCTGCCGTTTGCTGATATCTGCTGTAACAAGTGTTTGCACCAAGGTAGGTTGTGTAGTTCCCGCTCGTGATTTGAATAGACGAACCACCACTTGCATTCGTAAGACTGCTTGAGTTGATGGTGAACCCACCTATCGTTCCGCTCGTTGCCGTTATCGTTCCAGAAATCTCTGCGTTCGTTGCGTAGAGCTTACCCGCCGAAGTAACATAAAAAGTCCCCGCACCGAGTCCAATTCCGTCCGTGCCAATATAGACACCCTCGGTTGAACTGCTGTACGAGGTCTTGGTTTTATAGATTGACGAAGTCGAAAGCGTAAATCCGCCTATCGTTCCGCTCGGTGCTGACAGCTTTCCGCTGAACACTGCCGTTGATGCTTTGTCGATTCGCAACCCCGGCAAGCTGATGTAATAGTTTGAATCGTTGTAGTTTGCGCTGATGTAGTACTGCGAGTCTCCGCCGAAGTACAGCTTTCCGTCAATGGTAAGGTTGCCGATTGAACCGCTTGTTGCATCGATTGCACCAACCACCGAAAGACCACTGCTCGTTATCGACATCACAGTGCTTGCATTCGAATAAACATAGAAACCCGTGGACTTCAGCACCCAACCAAAAGATGAAGAACTGCTGCCGTAGGTTTCGTCCACCTTCTTGGAAACCTGTGCAGAGATTTCCGTTGTGGTTTGCTTAAGCGCCGAAAACTCCTGAACCACGGAAAGGACTGTGTTCTCCGCTTCCGTAACTCTTGTGGTTACCGCGGAAACCGTACTCGTCAACCCGTCAATGTTGCTTTCGAGCGAGGCTTGCTTTGTGGTCAGTGTTTTCACGCTCGTTGAAAGCGTTCCAACGTTCCCCGAAACAACTCCCAAATCGTAGTCCAAATCGCTGACTTCCGCCGCCAAATCATCGACTGCGTTCTGTGCAAGGTTCGCTGCGCTTTGAGCGTTGTCCGCCTTCTTTTCCACCTTCTCCAACTTCTCGGTTGTCGCATAGGCTTTCAAGCATATTTCGCCAGTGTCCAAGTTCCAAAACGAAGAACCATCTACCGATGAAATCGTGCCTGCTTTTATGATGTTTGCCACGAGCGTTCCCGAGGTGATGAAGTCCGCCACAATCCGTCCGTCTGCGGTGATAGCCGTGTCATAGGGGCCGTTGTAACCCTTGCTCGAAAAGCCGAGTCCGTTCACGTTCCACCGCCAAACATTGACCGCTTCCTCTATTGTCGGCGCATCAAGTATAAGCAGTTCGTAAGGCTGCCCCGTATCCGTATGCGTGTGCATAACTACATAGCCACCCGTCTGCCCCGTTATTTTATCCGTGGCTTTTCGGATGGCAGAGTTGATAAGCATCGGCACTCGGTTTGCAGATGCGTTTGCCTTGTCGATTACCTTTTCAAGTTCCTCGGTACTCTGCTCTATGGTGTTCATTAAGTTGGCTTTTGCCGAACCCAAGGAAACCGAGACATACTTTTCC
>ERZ777305.1493-NODE-1493-length-26934-cov-22.200789_pt1 | contig 26934 bp, 24 predicted proteins | sample MGYA00374965_ERZ777305 | MGnify/ENA primary metagenome ERZ777305 (study PRJEB29328, sample SAMD00013331) | mouse gut metagenome | study: EMG produced TPA metagenomics assembly of the Metagenome analysis of fecal microbiota from mouse which was promoted... | reverse complement strand
TATTTACCGATAGTCACACCCCCTTTCCGCCAGCGGCCACAGCCGCCCGCGCCTGCGTGATGCGCTCCGTGGCCGGGCCGTAAAAGGCCGGGGCCGTCTCAAAGCAGATAAATTCCCGGCCCGTGTTCAGCGCGGCGATGGCCGTTGTGCCGGAGCCCGCGCAGATGTCCGCCACCACCTGGCCGGGGGCGGTGTAGGTCTTTATCAGATACTCGCACAGCTCCACGGGCTTTTGGGTGGGGTGGACGGTATGGGCCACGGTCTGGAATGAAAGCAGGTTCCCCGGGAACCGCCGCCCGTCCTCCGAGCCGCTGCCGGAGCGGACGAACTTTCCGTAGTTGGGGCTCTGGTCGCGCTGGGACGCAATCTTCTTGTAGGGCTTGCCCTGTTCAAACTGCGGGTTGTATAAGGGGAGCTTTTGGTAAAATACCAAAATATTCTCCGTCTTTTTCAGCGGGGCGCGGCGGGCGTTGAGAAATCCCGTACAGCGGCTCTTATACCACACCCATTCATAGCGGAGCATGGGGAGGTTGGACGCGCCGAGGATTTTGTCATAGGGGCACTGCGCGAAGAACAGCACCGCCCCGGAGGGCTTGACCGCCCAGCGCACCGCCTCCCACAGCTCCGGGAGCGGCAAAGGCACATCCCAATAGTTGCGGGTCGTGCCGTAGGGCGGGTCGGTCAGAAGCATATCAACCGAGTGCTCCGGGAGGGAGCGCAGGCCCGCGATGCCGTCCATAAGGTAGAGCCCGGAGGGTTCCGGGTTAAGGTTTGGGACATTTTGTCCCAAAGCCGGGCTATCTGCCATCCCGTCCCTCCTTTCCCTTTGCCGGGGCGGAGCGGGCGGCATTTTTCTGCGCGGCCTCCTTTCCCGCCTTATCCATCTGCTCCCGGATGGGCGCGGGGCGCACCGCCTCGGCCCGGGCGATAAGTTTCTCAACCGCCGAATGGTACGCCTCCACCCCCGCCGCGTTCAGCCGCTCCTGGGTGGCCCGGTCATTGATACGCACCGTGGCCCGGTAGCCCGTCCTGCTGGTGGGGTCGGGTTTTGAGGGCGCACCCAAAAAGATGCCGTTCTGCCCGTTCACCACCTTGAAGTCGTCCACCACCACGCCGCCGAAGTTGACGCTGGCAAAGCCGATCAGCTTGCCCTGGGGCTCGATGGGCCGCACCGACACCTCGATGGGGATGGCGGCCTCCTGCAAAACGGCCTCCGTCCGCATTTTTACGGCCTCGTCAATGGTGACGCCCTTTACCTCGGCCAGCTCCGCGATGGGGGCCTCGAACAGCCAGCGCCGCTCCTCGGCGGCAATCTGTTCCGGTGTAAGTATCACATCCTTGCTCATATCATTTTCCTCCTTTCCGGGCCAGGGCACCACGGCCCCTCCCTGGTAGTCATAGCCTGCCCCGCGTATCGCGGACAGGGTGTCTGCCGATACCTTTCCCTGCAGTTTCAGGTCGGTTTCGGCCATGAACGCCAGCACATCCCGCTGGTCAAATTCCTCCGGGAGCTTACCGTTCCACGCCCGGCGCATTTCCCCATCCGGGCCCAGCTTGTAACGCCTCGGCATATCCGGCCTCCTTTCCCGGCCTTTGGGACAGATTGTCCCGAAGTGCCTCTAAAATCAGAAATCAGTGTGCGCCGAAGATGCTGCGGGCGATTGTCCCGGTCTTTAGCAGCATGAAACAAAGGAGCACCGTGTAGCCCACGATCCCCCATATGGCGCCGATGGGGTCGCCCCCGGTGGCGATGCCCTGTACCAGCACCGCATAGATGCCCACGCAGACTAAAATCAGCATCCCCTGGAAAGCCACGGCAAAGAGGGACTTTAGGTAGTTCTGGCCCATGCCGCCCACCTCCCGGTTGGAAAGGGTGGCAACGGGGATGGGCGCAAGGCTGGTGAGCAGGTAGATCTCAATCATCCTGCCGTACACCAGCACGAAAATGACGATGCCCAGCGCCTGCATGGTAAGGCCGATGACTGAGGACTGGAGCCACAGCCCCAAAAGCGGGCCCAGGTCCATCCCCTCCAGCGTGGCCTCCAGGCTGTCCAGCATCCCCGGGGAAACCGCCGTGGAGCCCCGGATCAGCCCGGCGGAGCGGGAAATCACGCTCTGGGAGACATCAAAGACGGCCATCACGATATTGAACGTGTTGGAAAGAATCAGCACGGCGCACGCGGTCTTGAACATCCATTTATAGAGATTCGCCACGTCCACCTCGTGCATGTTGTTTTTTTCAAGGAGCATCTGGATAAGCTCGTAGGCGGCCACAAAGGTCAGCACCATCCCGGCGATAGGTAAAATCACCGTCTCGGAAAGCTGGCGGATTAAGGAGAATACCCCGGCGTTCCATGCCGCCGGGGTGGTTCCCACCTGCACCGCGATCTCTCCGACCTTTGCGTTGACGGTATCAAAGAGCCCCTCAAGGTTGCCCATGATGCCGCCGATTAACAGCTCCTTCAGCCAGTCCGCGAGCCAGTCGGTAAGAAAGTCCATAGGCCGCCGTCCTTAAAACAGGCCCGACAGCAGGGGGATCAGGGTCGTGCCGATGACGATGATGCCGCCGCCCGCCATGAGCTGTTTCATGCCCTGGCTTTTTGAGCCGGGGTTATCCGAGCCGTAGCCCTCCAGCAGGTTGACAACGCCCCATACGCCCAGGCCAGCGCCCAGCGCGATCACAAGGGTCTGCAAAGTGGTGATAGCGGATGAAAAGAATGCCATAGAGTCCTCCATTTCTCCGGGGTCGTTCCCCGGGCACAAGAAAAGCCGCCATGCTTGGCGGCAGGTGACACTTCGGGACAGAATGTCCCAAAGCTATACAAAAGCGTCCGGGTCGTCCAGATCGTCATAGTTGAGGATGTCCTCGTCCTCGCCTATGGCCGTTTCGTCCGGCACGTCCGCCTCGTATACGGTGTACTGCTCGTTTGGGTCGAGCGTTTTCATGCGGCGGCAGATAAGCTGCTCCAGCGAAAAGGCGTTTTTCTTTTTGTCCGCCTCCGCCGTGTATCGGTAGTTGGGGTGCTGTTTCAAATCGTACTTTCTGGAATAGAACGGCGGCAGGCCCCGCAGTTGCAGGATGCACCTGTCGCCGGGCATGGTGGCAAGCTCGGCGGGGGTCATAAGCTCCCGGCCCAGCCGCTGGGTGTTCTGGTTGTAGCTTTCGGACTGCCCTCGGGAGCGGCCCTCCGTCTGCATGGAGATGGTGGCCTTGCCCAGCCAGTTTTCCGATATTTCCTTGATGGTGCTGGCCTCCCGGCCCCCGAGGAATACCACGCTGTCCATGTTGCCGAGTATCGTCTCGGCGTTCTTGTCGTAGATTGCCTTACATTGGGCCAACTGCTGGTAGAACAGCGTCAGGCTCACCTCCCGGGAGCGGATGACCGCCACCAGCTTTTCGAGGTTCGGCACTTGCCCGGTGTTGGCGGCCTCGTCCCACAGCACCCGCACATGATGGGGCAGGCGGCCCCCGTGTACGTTGTCCGCCCTTTCGCACAAGAGATTGAACATCTGCGAAAACGCCAGAGCTACAATAAAGTTGTAGGTGGTGTCGGTATCGCTGATGATGAAGAACGCCGCCGTCCGTCTGTCCCCCAGCTTGTCAAGCTCCATCTCGTCATAGCTCATAATCTCCCGGAGTTGCGGGATGTCAAATGGGGCCAGCCTTGCGCCACAGCTAATAAGTATGGAGCGGGCGGTCTTGCCGCTGGCCAGCTTGTACTTTTTGTACTGCTTGACCGCGAAACAGTCCGGCTTGCGCTTTTCCAGCCCGGCGAACATATAGTCCACCGCGTTCATAAAATCGTCATCGTCCTCCTTGACCTCCATGCCGGAAATCATGTCTACAAGGGTGTTCATGTTTTTATCCGCGTCCGGGCCCTCGAAGATGATATAGGCGATAAGGGCGCAGTATAAAAGCGTTTCTGATTTCGTCCAGAACGGGTCGCCCTCCTTGCCCTCGCCTTTGGTGTTGGCTATTAAGGTATTGACGAATTTCAAAATGTCGGCCTCGTTGCGGATATAGGCCAGCGGGTTGTAGTGCATGGAGCGGGAAAAATCAATGCTGTTAAAAACCTTGATTTTATATCCCTTTTTCCGTTGCAGGAAAAAGCCCGCCTGCTCCAGCACCCCGCCTTTTGGGTCTACCACCACATAGGAGGAATGGGCCTGCAGAAGCTGGGGCGTGAGCCAGAACCGGGTCTTGCCGGAGCCGGAGGAACCGACAACACAGCAATTCAGGTTCCGGGCGTTGGCGGGGACGGCGGGCCGGGTGTTGGTGGTGAGAAATTCCGTCCCGGTCAGAATGATGTTGTTTTCAAACCTGGGGTCGGTGAACGGCTTGATGTCTTTTTCCGTTCCCCAGCGGGCCGAACCATACTCTTCATCCCGGCGGTATTTTTGGGCTTTTTTGCTTTTCTGATAGATAATCAGCCGGATCGCCACGGCCCCCGCGATGCCAGTGAGCCAGTCAAAAGGATTGAGCCCCGGCGCGAAGTCGGCAAAGGCCGGGCCGAGGGCCGCCACCATCCCCACCAGCTTGTGGGCCAAATCCGCCCCCGCCGCCAGACGGTAGGCCGTCCCCACTTTCAGGCAGGCCCACGCGATGAACAGATAGGGGAGGTTCGGCAAAAGGTACTTTTTCAGCTTATCTGTCCTCATGGGCGGCCTCCTTTACGCGGTCTTTCTTTTGGGGCGCGGGCTGGCGCAGTATCTCGGCGGCGGCCCGTCTGAGCTGTTCCCGGATGGGTACGCGGTCAGTCTTTGCCTTATCCAGCACCCGGCGGGAATACTCCCCAAAACAAGCGGTGATTGCATCCGCCTGCCCGGACTTGAAGAACAGCAGATATTTGTCCGGCCCGGTCTTGTAAAAGGCATAGTCAACATTCCACTTCCGGGCCACCCGGTCAAATTCTTTTGGGGCCCCGGTGAGCTCGATGCTGTTCGTGGCCGCGCCGTGGGCCATGAGCTTTTTCACGGACTGCCTGCCGTGGGGCGTCTGGTGGGCCCGGCGTTCCTTTTGTATCTTCCGGCCAGCCGCCCGGAGCGCATAGGCCAGCACCCGGGCCGTCAGCTTTCCCGTCCGCATGGATAACGCGATAGTGCGCCGGGAAACATCCTCGTCAATCAATCAAAACCGCCTCCTTTCATGGGGGATAGGCCCTCCGGCCTTTGGGACAAAATGTCTCGAAGTCACCGCTCCTCCCGGCCCGTTTCCGGGTGCTTGCGTTCAGCCGCCAGAGAGGAACGGTCAATCACTTCCTTGTAGGCGGCCATCTGCTCCCGGATGGAGAGCCGGGGGAGGGCAAAAACCTTGTGCTCCTTGGGAATATCCTCTATCCCGTGGTAGACTTCCTTAATATCGCCCGTCTGGACGATATAGCCGCCGGGGGCAAGGTGGCCGCCCTCGTTGATGGATATGTCCCGCCCGTATGCCTCATAGTCAAAGTAGTCTTTCAGCTCGGCGGGTATCGGCAAATCCTCCGCAAAATAGCGGCCCAAATCCTCCTCGCTTTCAATCTCCGGGTAAAATTCAAAGCAGTCCAGATTTTCCGCAAGGTTGATGATGTCCGCCACGCTGGAGGTATGCGCCCCCATATGGAGCGCGGCCTCGAATTTTTCAATCTCGCTTTGGGGGAGCTCCGAGAGCAGGCAGGCCAGATGGTTCAGCTCGTCCAGATTTTCATACTCGCCCAGATAGTCATAGAGCCCCAGCACATCGCCGTCAAAGCTGGTGATGAAAAATTCCTCGTAGCGTATGCCGTCCACGCCGATATTCTTTAACAGCGCCTCCACCGCCTGGGGGCTGGTGGGGAATTTCAGCGTTTCCCCCACCAGCTCGCCCTCGTTGTATTTCCCCAGATTGGTGATGTACGCCTCGAACAGTGCGGCCACGTCAGCGGCGGCCCTGGCCCTTGACGGTCAGGATGCCCTCAAGGGTGGTGGCGGTGATGCCCAGCCGCTGGGCCACGGCGATGTCGTTCTTCATGGACTCGGTGACGGTATGCCCGCACACCACCAGCACCCGGGAGCGGCGGAGCAGGTCGCGGCCAATGTCGATGCTGCTCTTGTGCTCCTCGGGAACCGCGTCATTGAGGAAAAGGGGCAGGAACAAGGCCGGGCAGATAGGGGCAAAGCCCGCATCGTAGACCGCCCGGCAGTACTGCGCGGCCAGCTCCGCGTTTTCCGTGTCGCCGCCATACCAAGCGGCGGTGATGTAAGCAAGGGGTCGTTTCATAGTCGTTTACCTCCGATATTTGAATAGTTGTCGTTCAGCCCAATCCCCCGCCCTTTCCCAGTCATGGGAAAGGGGGCGGCTCTGGAGGATATACCCCCCGCCGCGCCGGGAGGGGTGGCACATCCGGGGCCGGCCGTCAAGGGCAGGCCGCCGCAGGCGGCGGGCTTTGGCCCCTTGACTGCCAGTTCCCGCCCGTGCTCCGTTGTAGGCGGCGACGGGGGATATACCACCAGAGCCCCGCTGTGAAAAAGCGTAGGGATGGCGCGGGGATGGGCGCGGGAAAAGAAAGTGCCTCGGGACAAAATGTCTCAAGGCTTACTTGGCCCTGTCGGGCTTTTTCTCAGGGGCAGTACGCTCCTGGGGCTTTTTCGCCTGCCAGTCCTCCAGCAGGGCCATGATCTGGTCTTTCATCTGCCGGGGCGTTGCGTCCTTGCCGAAATACTTGTTCAGTTCTGCGGCGGAAATAATCACTTTGTCTACCTCCTTTTTCTCACGGCTTAAAATGCCGTCGATCACATCCCCGTTGAGTTTCCCTTCCTTGTCCAGCTTGCGGAGCTCCTGGGCCTGGGAGAGCGAGGGGGATGACTGCTCGCCCTCAATGGAAACGGCAATGAACCTTTGGTTTTTGGGCTTGATGAACGAAACCTCCACGGCGGGGGTAAAGGACAGCTTTTTGTCGTTCACCATCTCCTGGAGCTCTGGCACAAGCTCGGTCAGCCGGATGTACCGCTGCACCTGCTTGTAGTTCATGCCGTTGCGTTCCCCCACGATTTCCGTGGAGCGTTTCCCGATGTCCCCGGCGGCCACGCCCTCCAGCCGCGTCCCCTGGTGGCTGATGGCCTCCACCTGCATCTTCAGCGACTGCGCCTTTTCCATCGGCAGGATCTTTTCCCTGTGGCGCAGGTTGTCGTCCGTCATTGCAAGGATCGCCTCGTCGTCGGTCATGTTGCGGACGATACAGGGCATATTTGCAAACCCGGCCAGCTCACTGGCCCGCTGGCGGCGGTGGCCCGCGATGATCTCATAGCCCCCGCCCTCCCGAGGGCGCACCAGCGCGGGCTGGTGTACTCCGTTGTCCTTGACGGACTCCACCAGCCCTTTCATCTCCGCATCGTCCCGGACGCCAAAGGGATGGTTTTTGAACGGGAACAGCTCCGAGAGGTTGAGGTATACGATCTCTTCCTTTTCGGCGCGGGTGGCGTCACGGGGCTGGGACTGCTCCGGCGCGGGCTGGGGAGCGGCGGGGGCATCTTCCTTTATCGTGCTGGTATTGCCTCCCTTGCTTTGGGACATTTTGTCCCGAGGCGGGGACGGGTTCTTGACGGGAGCCTCCTTGCCAGCCTTAGCCGGGCGTCCCCTGCGGGCTCCCGTCCCTCCCTGTTCCCCGTGAGCCTCTTTGTCCTCTTTGGGCGGGCGTCCCCGTCTGCCTTTGGGCTTATCCTCCGGGGCGGGTGTCTTGTCCCCGTCTGCCTTGTCCCCAGTGGCTTTGCCTTTTTCCGCTTTCGCCGCTTTCGGTTCGGCGGGGGCCTTTCCCTCCGGGGCCTTGCCAGAGGACTGTTCCGGCAAGGGCGTCTCGGCCTTGTCTACCTCCGCCCGCGCCTTTGCGTTGCGCTGCGCCATTAGCTTTTCGATCTGGTCAGCGGATACCACCACATCGCCGGGAGCCTTTGCGGGCGCATCCTGGGCGGGCGCTTTTTCTACGGCCTGCCCGGGCGCTTTCCCGGGGATCGGGTTCTCCGTGGCGGGAGCGTCTGCCGGGGTCGTGTTCAGTTTTTCGTCTGCCATTCGTTACCTCCTTTTTGTTAATGTTGCACTAATCTTGTGCTGAAAGTTTGTTACTCTTTTTTCGCCTCCCTCCCGGCTATCCACGCAAAAAGGCCGCCCGTTTTTTCATGCCGGACGGCCTTTTGAGTAATGTGATAGCTCAAATATATTTTTTTGTGGTTTCAGGCTCCGAAAAGCCTTGATATTACAGTGTTCCTATTAAAACTCATTCATATGCTTGCTCCGAAACTTATCATTTAGCAAATACGGAAAGGAAGGGAAAAGAATGGATTGGGAACTGGAAATCAAGGACAGCGGCTATCTGCCGGAAAAAGGGAAACCGACAGAGGAAACCGTCTGCTACAAAATCGGCGGCACATACTATGAAGTGTCTACCTCCTGCGGCGGCTCGGAACGGCTCCGCGACAAGATGATACGGCTCATAAAATCGGAAACCGTCAAACCGCCCAATGACAAACAGGGATAAATGCGCTATAATGATTTTAACACTACTGTTTGTCGGGCGTTCATTACAGGAGGAATGAACATATGACAGCAAATACATATAAGCCCGGACAGATAACAGCATTATACGCCCGTCTTTCGCAGGAAGATACGTTAGAGGGCGACAGCAACAGCATTGTGAACCAGAAAGCAGTCCTCTCCAAATATGCGGCGGACAACGGCTTTTCCAATCCCGTTTTCTTCATTGACGACGGTGTATCGGGCGTGACGTTCGACAGACCAAATTTTAACCGCATGATTGCAGAGATTGAAGCCGGAAACGTGGCGACGGTCATTGTCAAGGATATGTCAAGGTTAGGGCGCGATTATCTGAAAGTCGGCTACTATACGGAAATCTTTTTTGTAGAGCGTGATGTTAGATATATCGCAATCAATGACGGGGTTGACAGCGCAAAAGGCGACAACGATTTTACCCCGTTCCGCAACTTGTTTAACGATTTTTACGCCAAAGACACAAGCAAAAAGGTGCGGGCAATCAAGCGGGCGCAAGGACAGGCAGGGGAACATCTGACAAAGCCGCCTTACGGCTACATGGTAAGCCCTACCGACAAGAAGCAATGGATTGTGGACGAAGAAGCCGCCGCTGTGGTGAAACGGATTTTTGATTTATGTATCGGCGGGAAAGGCCCTATGCAGATAGCAAAAATCCTCAAGAAAGATAAAGTACCGACTGCCAAAGCCTACTATGCCGAGAAAAAGGGGAAAGCACTTCCCGAAAATCCGTACAACTGGAAAGACAGCACGATTGTCGGCATTTTGGAACGTATGGACTATTGCGGACATACCGTAAATTTCAAAAGCTATTCCAAATCCCACAAATTAAAGAAGCGGATTCCAACCACAAAAGAACAGCAGGCAATTTTCTATAATACCCATGAAGCGATTGTAGAGGACGCTGTTTTTGAACGGATACAAGAACTAAGAGCGAACAAACGCCGCCCCACAAAAGCGGACAGACAGGGATTGTTTTCCGGCTTGGTATATTGTGCGGACTGTGGGAGTAAGCTACATTTCGCTACTTGTAAAAGTTTTAACGGTTCACAAGACCATTACCGCTGTGCAAAGTACAAGAGCAATACGGGAAGCTGTACGGCTCACTTTATCCGCGAGGAAGTGTTGAAGCAGATAGTGTGGGGCAGGATATTTGATGTGACCGCCCTTTTCTTTGATGACATCATGGCTTTCCATGAAATGATGTATCAGCAACGCTCTGCCGAAACAGAAAAGGAAATGAAGCGCAGGAAGCGGGAATGAGATATTTGAATATCTAAATACCTTTGAAGAAAAAAATAACCATATGCAGTTAGGTCTGTTTACTAAATCGTACGATATCTGATGAGTTACGGTATGGTTTCTGCTTTGGAGTAAAAGCGGCCATACCGTAACTTTGTTTTGACAGGGGCTGGAAGAATAGATTTTTATCCGAGAACAGGAATTTCAATCTGTACAATATAATCTTCTATCCGGTCAATGACATTTTCATTCATGCCCATCTCATAGGAAAATCCATGGAGCGTCAAGTTGTGCTTTTCTGCGAATGCGAAAATTTCTTCGTATCGCTTTGGCATTCTGTCCAGGTTACCCTTGTGGAAAGCTCTCAGATATTTGCCTCCGGGCGACAGGTGCAGACCCTTCTGGTATGTGAGCAGGGGAATCTCTATGAACAGTCTGGAATAATCATCAAAATTACCGTTAAGGAGGCTGGAAACGGAGATCATAGAGCCATAGATAGCATGATGCAGACGTCCAAGATGGTATCTTTCCGTTTCAGCTGTGATAAGCTCAACTTCTTCTTCAAAAGTAGTGTCTTTTGTGATATCTACGGTAATTAGGCAGCGTTCTTTTTTCTCTATTACACTAATCGTAGAAAGGTCCATTGTCAGCAGGGCATCCATATTCCGGCGGTGTGTGCAGAGGGTTTCCCGGATGGCCTGCAGATGGGTGATTTTAAGGTCAAGGTCAGTTATTTTTTCCTCCAGAAGGTTTTTCAGGTTTTCGGCGGAGCGGTTCTTCATGAAATCCTGTATGACTGGGACGGGGACTTCCAGCTCCCGGAGCAGGAGAATGGTTTCCAGCAAGAGGCTCTGGTGGTAATTATAACAGCGGTATCCATTTTCCGGGTTGATAGAAGCAGGCTTAAGAAGGCCTATTTCATCATACCACATCAGTGTTTTTTTGTTTATGCCATGAAGGGCGGCGAATTGCCCTATGGTAAGGGACTGGTTTTTCTGGCTCACTTTTCTGTCTCCTGTTAAAATCATAAAATTTTCCGGATTGCTATTGACCGTACTGCTACTGTACGGTCTATGATACTGCATACAGGAAGAAAATACAAGGTGACTGGAGGAAAACTGATGGAAAACTTAAATGCTTACGGAAAGTCTGTAACTCTGAAAAATATTGTAAAATTTGCCGTACCCACTATTGCCATGACGGTGTTCATGTCTTTTTATACCATGGTTGACGGTCTGTTCGTGTCCAACCTGATCGGCACCAATGCCCTTTCAGCCATCAATCTGACTGCGCCAGTCATACAGCTTGTCACAGCCATTTCTACCATGCTTGCCACGGGAGGAAGCGCTGTCATTATGAAAAAGATGGGGGAAGGAAAGCGTAAGGAGGCGAAAGAGGACTTTACCTTTCTGATTCTGGTGAATGTGCTGGTTGGGGCGTTCATGTGCGTGGCCGGGTATATGGCAATAGGCCGGATATTCGCAGGGATGAATCTCTCGGCAGATGTGGAAAGGTATTGTGTGGAATATTTAAGCCGTTATCTGCTGTTTACGATTCCGATTCTGTTAATGAATAACTTTACCCTGTATATGATAGCCAGTGAGAAAGCAGCCTTATCCCTGATCTGTTCTGTGGCGGGCGGTGTTTTAAATATGGTACTTGATTATGTATTAATTGCTGTATTTGATATGGGAATCAGCGGTGCGGCGATTGCAACAGGACTTGGATATTCTGTGACAGCGGTTGTGGGTCTGTTTGTTTTCAGCCGGAAAAAGAGTCTGCTACATTTCAGAAAACCGGTATTTCGCTTTAAAGTCCTTGCAAATGCCGCCACAAATGGGTGTTCCGAGATGGCGACGGCGCTTGTCACCGGGATCATTACTATGATGTTCAACTGGACGATGCTTCATTACGTCGGGGAAGACGGTGTGGCGGCAGTTACCATCATCATGTATGTGCTGATGTTTGCAAGCTCTCTGTATACAGGATATTCTTATGGGGTTGCGCCCATGCTGAGTTTTTATCATGGGGAACAGAACCATGGAAAACTGAAAAAGCTGGTTGGAATCAGCATGAAAGTGATTACAGGAATCTCTGTGCTTACGGTTGCAGCTTCTTTTCTGTTGACAAGGCCGCTGGTATCTGTCTTCGCCCGACCGGATAATCCGGTGTATAATCTGGCAATAACAGGAAACAGGATATGCACGGCTGCATTGTTTTTTATCGGATTTAATATTTTTGCCAGCGGGATGTTTACTGCATTGTCTAATGGGATTGTTTCGGCCATCCTTGCATTTTCCAGGTCCTTTGTGTTTATGCTGATTACCATGATAATACTTCCTCTGGTTTTTGGTGTGAATGGTATCTGGCTGGCAACGCCTGTGGCGGAACTGATGGCGCTTGCCTTGTCTGCCTTTATGTTTTTGAAATATAGAAAGAAATATGGATATTAGGGCCGCAATGGAGCTGATCCTGGGCCAGGAAACCGTGACAGTTACCACGGGCTTCGTGGTGATGGCATTTCTTCTTACGATATGTGGGTTCCTGGTCTGCCATGCGGATTTTAAGCCTTCCCTTCTGTATGCAACCTTGACAACTGAAATCATGCTGCCCTGCTATGGGATTGTGAAATCTCTGATAGGTCTTTTATACACATGGATGCCGATATGGAAAAATATATCCATGTGTCCGGGCGTATCCAGCGAGAGTTCCTTATGATGGAAATAGAAAACAGTTTCCATGGGAAAGACGCGTTCAAAAAAGGGATAGGTTTGTCGAAGGTAAAGAAGGTGGCTGAAAAATATGGCTGCGCCATGAGTATAGAGACACAGGAGAATAGATTTGTCCTCCATGTGCTGTTGATCCTTTCACAGCATCCAGAAGATATCCTGCGACAAATGGATTAACACGTTACTGTCTACAGCCGAAAAAAGAAAAAGGAAACTGTCTTTATGGGCGGCTCAAAGCGACTATAGAGAAGCCGCAAAAAAGATTGTGGCAGGAAGAATTCAAAGGCGGGACAATTATGCATACGAAAACAATGGAAGGCCTTGCAGGGGCAAGTATGAATATGAAGTTACTGAATACGCCCTTCCGCGTCTATAAAGACGCAGAGCGTAGAGGCGATACAGCCGTTATGGAGCGGGCAATGGGATATGTCGGCGAATTTGCAGTTGTGCTGTTATGTATCATCAATACTGCCATTTATGTTTTTAAGAAAAAAAGAGGGCGGGAAGGAAAAGGTGAAAAGGAATGACAGAGGCTGTTAATAAATTTATTCCGTTTTTTGTAGGATTACTTCTTTTGCTGCGAGGTTTGCTTTGGATTGTCGATGGAAAAAATGGAAACAAGAGAAGCTATTTTTTTGGCATAGCAGCCATTGTGGTAGGAATCATCATGTTCGTAACCGTGTTTTTTTAGGTTCTGTAAAGCGGAACATAGATTCGGAAAGCTATAATTTTGCAATCATTAGAGAAGAGGACGGCAATGAGTAAATACAGCACTTTGCGGGAATGCGTGCAGAAAAGCGGAAAAGAATCTTCTCAGTTGACTTTTGAGGAGATTCAGAAGATCGCGGGGGCGCCAATTGACCACTCTTTCCTAAAATATAAGAAAGAGCTTGCAGAATATGGCTGATGCTTGTACCCGCGACAGTAAAGCCAAAGGGAAAAAGGGGCTTGTAATCCTGTCTTCCAAAAAGAAAATGTGATTTCTCTCTGACCCGAAGTATATGGGCTATAAGGGATTTCAGACAGCGGATACGGCGGAGCCTTATTTTGAGTTGATGTACCTGCCCTTTGAAGGGGGCGCACCTCTTCCCTGTTTCAGGGACAGCGTGGGCAGGCATGAAGATATGCCGGAGGGATTTGTGCTGTATTACACAAATCAATGCCCATTTACGGCAAATTATGGGAAAAGAGTGTATATCCGTGCTTTTGGGCGGATAAATGCTCTTTTATTTTTGCGACCAAAGCCCGCATAGATCATTTTATCAGAGCGCCTCCGGTCCTTCAGTTCACAGGGTAACGTGGAGTAAAGACTGGAGGTCCTTGCCCATTTTGGATATGGGGACAGCCTGGAATGTATACCAGAGATAGACAGCATACAACTAGCTGAGTATATTAACCGCTTAAAGGAGCGTGAACGCAGGATATTGTTCGCGCGGGGATTCGGGGAACTGGATTTCAGGGAGCTCGGGGAAAAAGATTGGAATGGAGCCAAAGCAGGCGGGAATGGCATATTACCATATCATCCGCAAGCCGCGCAAAGGAATGGGGGTAAGGAGGGATGAATTTTGAATGCTGCTTGAGAGGGCAAAGGCAGGTGATAAGGAAACAAGGGAAGAAATCTTCCGGATGTACCGTCCTCTGCTGATTAAAAATTCGATGTACCGGAACGTGTTTGACGAGGATCTGTATCAGGAGCCGTCGGCCACACTGTTAAACTGTATCCGGAAATTTCAGATATAGTGCAGACCTTCAGCCAAAACTGGCAGGAAATATGTTGTAATCTGGCAGTATTCTGTGACACGGACTTTTACGGAATGGAGGTTTGTCATGGCAACAAAGAAGTTCGGATATGTGCGCGTATCCACCCGTGAACAGAACTCAGAGAGGCAGATCCACATTCTGCGGGAAGAGGAGGGCATCGACGAGCGTGACATATATGTGGAGAAAGAATCTGGAAGAGTAAACGAACAGATATGTTGGCGGTATAAACAATAGATGGAGTAAGGCGAAAATCAAGATAAAATGGGCAGTATACATGAAAGTTATGATGTATGCTGCCCTTATTTGGCAATATTCTGTCTTAAAAACCAACTACAAAATATATAAGTATCAACTGGAATAAGCTCACAATTTGTGATAGAATATTAGAAAATAATGGTGGAAAATGATGTGTGAAAATGGGGGGAATTATGCAGGTAGTAATCTGTGATGATATACAAAAGGATATGGAGACCATTCGGGCAGCTATAGATACTTATTCAACGGCACATCCAGAATACTGTTTTGAAATTGACGAATACAGTGCGGCGTTAGATCTTCTACATATGGTGGAAAAAGGAAAAACATACAATATTGCTCTTCTTGATATTTGTATGCCGGGTATACTCGGTACAGATGTAGCAGAGGAAATGCTTGCCAAAAGCCCGGAAATGGACGTTATTTTTCTGACAACCAGCAATGAATATGCAGTAGCGGCATTTGCAATGAACGCTACCCATTACCTGCTCAAGCCGTTTACGCAGGAGCAGTTTGATGCGGCGATTGACCGCGCCGTAAAGAATATAGAGCAATATGATTATCTTTCCCTTGATTGTGTGGATGGCATATACCGGGTGTGCATCAGTGAGATTGCATCCATAGAGTCACAGAACCACTATTTACGGATAAATTTATCTTCTGGTAAAGTGCTGCGGCTGCGCATGAAGCTGTCACAGATGTTTGAAGAAGTACAAAAGTATCCGGAGTTTATCAGGGTGGGAGTTTCTTATGTTGTAAATCTTGATTTTGTGCGGAGCATTTCCGGAAACAGCATAGAAATACAGGGGGGCGTGAAAATACCCGTTCCGAGAAGATGTGTTGAGGAAGTACAGAAGGCGTATATGGAGTTCTGCAGGAAGGAGGCGAGAAAATGAGTGTACCTCATCGGATTCCGGGATTGTTTCTTATGGCATTGTGCCATGTGGTTGTCATTTACCATATGCTGGAACGCAGGTATAGCAGAGGGAAATTTGTGCTTTTAAGCTGCCTGTATGTGACCAGCTTTGTCTGTATGGGCGCATATACATATATGGTAAGTGGCATAACTGCGACGTTCTCATATCTGGGGGTTGCGGTATGCCTGTTCCTTTTTTTCTGTATTGTCTCAAAAGAGTGTCTTCCCAAGAAAAGCTTTTTGTTCCTTACTTATTTTGGCCTGTTTTCCATCATAGACAACAGCCTGAAACTTATGGTAACGCTGCTTTTGCCGCACCTGCCCGCCCTGGCGGGGTATTATCTGGTAAATGTGCTGCGCACTGCAGCGCTGTTATTGATTCTGGCGTTGTATAAAAGATTTGCGGCACCGGTGATGCAGTCCCTTGCGGATATCAAGAAAGGCAGATGGTGGAATCTGGCGCTGATTGCCCTGCTGTTCTATCTGCTGCAGGCGGCTATCACCATTTTGCTGTATGTAGAAAATACCATATCAGATACCTATCTGCTTTTCATATTTATCACGATCAGCCTTGTCATGTGTGCGGTATATGCCGTTGTGTTCAGCAACATCAGTTACATGAAAAAGGATGCGGAGACGGAACTGATCCGTCAGAATGCGGTACATTTTTCCAGCCGCCTGTCTGTCTTACAAAATGCAGAGGAAGCTAACCGCAGGCTCCGGCACGATATGCGGCACCATATAGAAACGATTGCAGAATATGCAAAGTCAGAAGATCATTCGGCTATCCTTGCCTATATTGGTGAATACAGAAGTGAAATATCGGATGCGGCAGTGAAAGAATATTCTCTAAACAGGACAATTAACAGTATTCTTACCGTTTATGGGGGCAAAGCGGCGGAAAACGGCATTGATTTTTCAGTCCAGTGCAATACAGCGAAAGATCTGAAGATGCGGGAAATCGACATAATCGCTCTTTTGGGGAATCTGCTTGAAAATGCCCTGCATGGATGCCTGGAGTCCGGAAAAGAAAAATTAAGTATTGAAATTCATATCCGGCAACAGGACAGCCGATTGATTATTTTGTGCAACAACACTTGCCCGGATCACCTGATACTGTCCGACAGTCTGCCCGCAGGAAAAAGTATCGGCATTTCCAGTATCCTTTCCGTCTGCCGGAAATACCATGGGAATCTGGACTATAAGATAGAAAATGAAACCTGTTCTGTCTGTGCGGTCTTGAATTTATGAATCTATCAATATGTCAATATGTTTATGAAAGTTTTTTGACCAATTCTGCCTAAAAACCGACCAATTCTGCCAAAACCACTTTTTTAAGTGGTTTTTTGTTATAGTGATAGTGATGAAACAAGATAAGACGGTTTGTAGGCGATGTAAATGGCTTTGTACTAATGACTTGTGGTGAACCATACAAACTATACCCGTAAAAGTGCAAAGTATACCAAAACACACCCGGTTGTCCAAAGTCAATTCAGCTATCATAAGCCGTTATTTTTGCGTAAAATCTTTTGCCATAAATACCGGCTTTTATGCTCTCTGCCGTATTAGGAGATGGGAACGTTTATACCTTGATGATTCCGATGTACCAATACAGACAGAAAATGTAAAACCCAGAAAATCCATTAAGGAGTTTCTGACAAAATGGTTTCATGGAGACTTATAAAAAATAAAGGAGGAAGAAAATGGGGAATACGGAAAACATGGAAAACACAGAAAATGTGGATCTGGAAGCTCTGACTGCCAAGGGGGGCGAGCCGGAGGATACAGAAGAAGATATTGCCCGCAGGGAGGAAGCTCTGAAGGAACTGGAAGAATATTACGACCTGATTTTCAGTGGCAAATATAATGTGCGGGTGCTTGATCCAAACCGGAAAGTGAAGACGGAAGAATTGGTTGTGAAACCGGACGATGAAGCAATTCTAAAAACACACTTCGAGTTAAAGGCTCTGCAAAATAATGGAAATATCTCGCCGCTTAGTTGGAACAGCAGCGGCAATGTTGCGAGTCTTCATATAGAAGCAGACGTATGGGATAGGATTGGCGTGAGCTGCTGTGCAACAGGAACCAAAGAGACCCCTTATTTTGTGAATTCATACTCCGAGCATATACTGGATTCCTCGGATACCCACGGAAACAAGAATTTTAAGGCTGTCATGGTTAAGGCGGACTATCAGGTTGTCGTACCCGCCTACTCGGAGGTTACACTGAATGTAACAATGAACATCCATGTCTTCAAAAGGGGCGGGGAGACATCTTCCACCTGGCTTGGCTCATTCATTTCCGATAAGGATACATGGACAACAATCGTTGCCGGCAATGGCAACTGGGCGGATGACAACGGCATCATCAAGTCGAATAATCCTGGGGATTGCACTTTCGGTGAGGGATGCAGCAAAAAGGTAAACCTGCGCCTGAGTCTTACGAACTATAACTGCGGTATGCAGAAAAATACTACGAATAAGGCAAGGCTGTGGAAGTTTACGCTATACATCATGGGGAACATTGAAAAGTCATCCACAATCAACCAGCGTCTGCTGTTGTTTGACCGTATTGAGGATAAGTTCAGCGCCGGGATCACAGGGACAAGTGAGATTACCTATGATCCTAACGGCGGCGTTATGGAAGGCAAAGAAACAACGCAGAAAATTTCATACAATGGGGAAGATTGTATGGAAATCACATTGTATAAGGCAAAACGTACAGGCTACACGTTGGCAGGCTGGAAGGATGATGTATCAGGATTGCTTTATCCGGCTGGAGGCGCTTATCTGGAAAAGCGTGGGATGAAGCTTACGGCACAGTGGATACCGGATAAAGTTGACTGCCGCATTGAGCATTACCAGCAGGGGATAGACGGCAATTATTCCGATACGCCAACGGAATACGAAATACTGAAAACTCCGGCAGGAAAGACTTTTGTACCGAACAGGAAAAAATATGAGGGGTTCATTACTCCTGATGCCAGTGAGGTAATACCGGACACAAACGGAACGACAGTAGTGAAATACAATTATAAAAGGAGACCATACCAACTGGTATTTTGCGCAAACGGCGGGATGTTCAGTGGCGAGAACGGAGAAGAAGATGATTTCATTGTAAAGCAAGTCCGCTATGGTGAAAAACTGGTATATCCGAAACTGAAACAGAGATATCATTACAGCTTTGAGGGGTGGACGGAAAATCTTTCCACCATGCCTGACCATGATGTAACAATCCGTGCGATTTGGCAAGAAAATGACTGACTGGAAAGGAGAAAGAGATGGAAGATAAAAAAGATATAATTGTTGAAGCAGATGAAATACAGTCGAATTCTTCATATGTGGAACCGCTTGCAAAAAGGACTTTTACCTTGAAAGCATTCCAGAGCAGTTACCAGCCGGCAACCCTCGCATGGGACAGCGTGGGAGATAAGGCAAACTATAATACGAATGGCGCTATAACTTTAGACCAATGGGTTCGTCAGGGGATATACCTCTGCGCAACAGATCAGTATGGCAGTGCGGGGTATTATATTACGGATTACGATGGTTTTTATGATCTGCCGGCTTATGGAAGTAAGTTTTTCAAAGCAGTGATGTGCAAAATAGACTTAAAGGTAATGGTGCCGCCTTTTTCTACATTTTTGGCGATTATAGATATTGAAAGGACGGTTTATAAAGTAGGTGACGGCGATTCATCGGCATGGCTGGGCATGGCCTCCGGGGAATGGAACGAATGTAATACAATCAGCGAGAATAACTGCGAAACTAATGATGAATGGGTCGGCGTTCCGATTGAGAAGGGGTATTATTCATATATGGGTAGATCTTATAAAATTGATGAGACGCGCCCATGTGTATATAAGACTTGGTCAATCGATAATAGGTATTCGGAAAAAGAAGCGAGAGCCTCATTAAATCCCATGCACCTGATGAATATGATGGAGTTTCCCCAAAAGCATGCCACTTATATGGGATATGTCGACAAATATCACTGCTCCAGAGAGGAAATTTCAATCAACTGGAAGGCTTATTTGTGGTACGATGATGGTGATTATTATTTGGATGTTTTTGATGAAAAGAGTGCAACAAGGATTGAGCTGGAGAGCCGGGAACGCACCGGATATATTATGAAAGGCTGGCTGGACCCCCTTATCAATGTGCTTTATCCGGCAGGAGGCGCTTATAGACAGAGAAGGGGAGCAGAGCTGCAGGCACAATGGGTAGAGGATGTGGTGCCATATACAGTCGCACATTATCATGCCGACAGAATGGGAAAATATTCGTGCAGGAGAGAAACACTTTATTATATGGCAGGCGGGATGGTGTGCCCGCAGCCTGAGCAGGACGTTGCATATAAAACTCCTGAGCCGATCACGGCATGTGTCGCAGCAGATGGCTCGACCTTGATCGAATATTATTATGAGATTGCGGAATATCCGGTGCAGTACTGTGCAAACGGAGGTCACTTTGAGAATGGAAGTGATTATCGGGAGGTAATGCTTCCTTATGGTACGTCGATTGATTCACTTAATGTTAAACCTATGAGAACCGGTTACAGGTTTGTACAATGGAATCCGTATCCGGATTGTATTTCTTACCACCCATTCACTACAAGGGCAGAATGGAAAGCATACGAATATTCAGTGCAATATGACAAAAATGATGATAATGCCACGGGGGAAATGAAGCCGCAGGAGTTTGTTTACGACCAGCCGCAGCAACTGGACAAGAATACATATGAATGTAAGCATACCGTGTCTTTTGCCGTGGGGGATCGGAAAGGGGATAATGCCTATTTCCAGTCCCAGACAGCAGAGTGTCATTTTATGGGATGGGCAGAAACAGCAGCAGGCGAAAAGGTGTACGATGATGGAGCGACTGTCTGCAATCTTACAAGTGAACGTGACGGCGTAAAGACTCTTTATGCGGTGTGGAAATCTGCCGGTATCCTGCTCCCGCAACTGCAAATCTACCATGAGGGTTTCTGTTTTGACGCTTGGTATCTGGATGAAGATTTTAAGGAAAAAGCAGGGGAACCGGGCAGCATGTATATACCGACCAGGAGTGAGACTCTGTATGGGAAAGTGGTCTGCACAGGAGTGGAAAACCCCAGATGGGAGCAGGGAGGAGAACCTGTTGACGAACGTACAATCGCAGCTCAGTGGAATGAGATGAAAGAGGCAACAGCTTACCGTGTTAGACTGGAGAGTGCGCAAGAGGGTGCGGATAAGGAAATTTACCCATTCTATGAAGAAGATTTTATAGGGGATGACATTATGCTGATTGATGATGGCATGGTAGAGGTTAAAGACTGTAGGCTGGATTTAACAAAAACATTCAAGCGGTTTACAGCGGGCGGAACCTTTGAATTCAGTGTGGAGCCGGTAATACCGAATTTCCCGCAGGAGAATATACATAGAAATGCAAGTTCCAGTATTACGATACTTGCAAGACCGAATGATGAAGACTTGAAATGGGACGGTATAAACGCAGTATGGAAGAAGATTGAAGGTGCGGAGTATTATTTGGTATGGTTGATTGATGAGCAGAACGAAAGTATTACGGAATATGGGATTGAATATAAGGATTTGGGTCTAACAGCAGGTGGTGCTGACAACAAGGCAATTCGAGTTGAAGCTGGTGTAGACACTGAAGAAAGTGCAGAAATAGGAAATGTAGCGGAGGATAATGGTTTTAACGTAAAATTTGAGTTACTTGCATATAGTGATACCTGTTATACGCCACAGTATGTAAAACCTGAAAGTAATTACAGGAGGTAATGTTTTGGAGAAAAAAGGCAGAGGGAAAAAACATCGTATTTGTGCCGCTTTTCTCTGCGTCTGTATGCTGTTTTCACTACCGGGAATATCTGATATATTCCCGGTAGTGGCAGCGGCAGAGCAGGATGAAAGTTTTCAAAAAGAAAACATTATTATGGCATTTGATCCTCTACCAGAGGATATAAAAGAACAGACTGTATTCATAGGGACAGACTTAGATGAACTGGAATTTCCCAAAGAATTAACGGTCTGCTTGGCGCGGGAATCTTCCGAACAGGAAACGGGAGAAAGAGAACAGGAAAATATCGGGGAAACCGATAAAATAGAAGGAAATTCTGATACAGAAACCGAAGGCGAACTGAATATTCAGTCTGAAGAAACCGAGGTATCAGAAGAAACAACTGTGGCAGCTAATGAGGAAACGGATGCTGAGGACGAAGACAACGAGAAGGAAAGCGTATCTTTTGAGGAACAGGAAGAAAGTAATTCCGGGCTGTCGTCCGAAGAATCAGAAGAAAACGATACTGCCGGTGAAACCCATACCGTTACCATGCCGGAATATTATGCGGAAAATGTTATTTCTGTACAGACGTTAGAGAATACACAGACCGAAAATCAGGAAGAAACCGTTATGATAGACGGCGTGACATGGCAGTCTGAGCCGGAGTATAACGGAAGTGCGGAGGGAACATATGTCTTTACCGCAGTTCTGCCGGATGGCTATGCGCTGGCGGAGGGTGTCAGTTTACCTCAAATTACGGTAACGGTAAAAGAAAACGAAAGTGGCACAGACACTGTTATACAGACGTTGCTTGACAGGATAACGGCATTGCCGGATGCGGAAGAATACCTTGCCACAGAGCCGGATATGGAAGAAGATGAGGAGGCTTATACAGAATGGGAAGAAAAGCTACATGAGTATGCAGAGGAAGCGCTTGCCATTTGGGAGGAATACGAGGCGCTGACAGAGGAACAGCAGGCACAGATGCCGGAGGAAGAACTGGCAAAACTGACGGTATGGGTAGAGATTGCCGGGAACCTTTCAAATATTGAGGATGTGGTAGTGGTATCGCAGAAAGAAACTCATTCACATGATGGGAATACATATGTGGAATTGCAGCCAAACAATTTAACTTTGACGAATGGAACATACTATCTTTCTAATGATTTAGATATGAATACGATTACCATTGAGGGAGATGTGACTTTATGCCTGAATGGTCGGTCATTGACACATTCAGGCGATACAGGGAGTGTAATCGTAGTGAATAGCGGTACATTTACCCTTTGTGATTGTAAAGATAATGCTGGCCGTATTACGGGAGGAAAAGGGGAAGAAGATTATGGCGGTGGAATTTTTGTATGTAGCAACGCTCGGTTTATTATGCTTGGGGGAACAATATGTGGAAACGCAGCGAAATACGGAGGTGGCATTTCCATAGGTGTTGGTAATAATAATGCTGCAAACACTTCTTTTACTATGAGTGGAGGAGTAATTGAAGGTAATGCTGCAGAGAGTCAGGGTGGTGGTGTATTTTGTGGTGCAACGTGTGAAATGACAATAACAAACGGAGTTATTAAGAATAATACTGCTGAAAGCAGGGGCGGTGGTATATTTTCAGGAACTACATCTAAAGTGAATCTGTTAGCAAATGCCGAGTTGGATAAGGTTCTCGTATTCGGAAATAAAGTGGGGAGTAATGGTAATGGAGGAGGATATGCAGGCTTAGGACTGGGAAATGCAGCTTCCACAGTAAAAATAGAAGGTAATGTAAACATTACCGGGAATAAAAAGAATAACGATGAAAATAATATTGCTTTGTTGAATAGGCAAGTCATTCTGCTTACGAAAAAGTTAACAGGTTCTTTTGGTGTGACGGCATGGCTTGAACCGTATAGCAGCAGTAATCAAGATGTTAACAAACCCTATATATCCACGGTACAAGGCGCTGATGGCTATGAAGTTTCTCCACAGGATTTTGCTCATATTAACAGTGACAATACGCTGTATTCCGTTTTGATGATAGAAGGCAATATAGTGAATGCTGCTAATGGTGAAAAGGGTAAAGTCCTTGTGCTTGGAAATGAAAGTACCGGAAACCTTTCAGACATGGCTTTGTCTATAAAGGACGGTTCCAGCGGGGACGAAATCAAATTAAGTCCCGATTTTGCCGAAACAACGTATGAATACGCAGTTACAGTGCCTAATAGCGTCAAAGTCGTAAGTATAGAGGCAACGCCTAAAAATGCTGGTGCAGATGTGGCGATGACGATCCAGAATGCTGACAATGCAACAGATATAACAGTAGCGGCAGACAATATACCGCTTGCTGAAGGGGAAAATGCGATTAAGGTTAAAGTGACTGAAGGCGATGCCTCGAAGGTTTATATCATCATTATTACCAGGGAAGAGGTAAAAGGCAATCCTGTCACCATAACTTCCTATAAGGACGGTGTGGAGTGGACAGGAGCGCCATCTGGCTATAGACTTACTTCTGATGATGGAAAGACATTCCTTCCAGGCCTTGTTGCGCCTGACGGTACATATAAAATTTACATTGGCGATATTGATACCGGCGTGGAAGTAACCGTGGCGGGAGCAGAAGTTACCGCCAGAGTGGATTACTATACCGTCACATTCTATGACGGAAATACGGAACTGCCAGCTCCGTCACAGCAGATCGTCCTAAAGGGTACTGCGGCATCTGCGCCGGCAGATAATCCCACAAAGACAGGCTACACCTTCAGCAAGTGGGTTACGGCAGACGGCAGCAGTATGGAATATGACTTTGCTAATGAGACAGTCACAGAAAAAACCTCAGTTTATGCGGGCTGGACGCCTGTCACCTACACGATCACATATGATCTGGCAGGAGGCACACTTCCGGCAGGGAAAACGAATCCCGCAGATTATACCATAGAGACGACGGAATTTACCCTGCAGAACCCTGAACGCACCGGATATACCTTTGCCGGATGGAGCGGTACGGGACTGGCTGCTAACAGTACAATCGTTACCATATCAAAAGGGAGCACCGGAAACAGAGAGTATACCGCCAACTGGACTGCAAAAACATATGGCATTACGCTGAACGGCAACGGTGGTACCGGAGATGACCTTACAGGCTATACCTATGGACAGGGGGCAGTGATGCCTGCGAACTGGACGAAAACAGGTTATGCCTTTGCGGGCTGGTACAATAATAAGGATTGCACGGGGACTCCGGTAACGGAAGTTTCAGCCACGGACACCGGGGATAAAACATTCTGGGCGAAGTGGACACCCCAGACCTATCAGGTGATATTTGATTACCACGGCGCGGATGGCGGAGATACCACCGCAAGCAAAAATGTGACTTATAACAGTAAATATGGCACGTTTCCCACACCGTCCAGAACCGGCTACACCTTCAAGGGCTGGTACACCGCCGAAGCAGGCGGCAGTGAAGTTAATGCGGACACGGTTGTAAGAGAAACGTCCGCCCATACCCTTCATGCCCGCTGGAAGGATGAGACACCACCCGACAAACCAGTACTGCAAAACGGCGTAACCCTGCCTGCAGGCTGGACAAAAGATCAGACCACAATTCCACTGAAGCTGTATGACGGCGTAGGCGTGACAGAACTGTGGGTAAGCATTGACGGAAAAGACTATATAAAAGTAGACGGTTTCTCAGGCGGCACAGGCAGTATGACGTATGATTATACCCCTGTTCTGGAGGGAGAGAGTGAGCCGGGGAAGGGGCATACTTATCAGTTCAAGGCAGTAGATGCGGCAGGCAATTTTTCTGAGAGCGACACATTTACGGTAAAACTGGATCAGACACCGCCCGTGTTCGGTACTATCACTTACGAAAACAAAGTGACAACTCTTTGGAACTGGATCATCGGCAAAAAGAGTATGGTAATCCATGTGCCTGTTACGGATACAGGCAGCGGCGTGACGGAGATCCGTTACACCTTGACGCCCAAAGATGCAGCCGGAAATCTTGATACGAGTCAGGCGGTGGAAAAGACGGCAGCAGTTAGAGACGGCGAGGCAAAGATTACCTTTGATAAGGATTTCCGGGGAATCATTGCGATCAGTTGTACGGATGTGGCGGGCAATCCCGCAGCCGATGTGACGATTGACACGGCAGGTAAAGGCGGTGTGATCGTGGAAGACCATGCGCCGGATATTACGATACTGGCTGACCGCAATCCAGCCGATCTGCAGCAGACACAACAGAACGGTGTGGCAGTCTCGGAAGAATATTATGACTCTGCGCCGGCATTGCTTGTAACGGTCAAGGACGATGCGGGCAATGCAATCACGGCAGGGATTGCCACCGTGACTTATCAGGTCGAGGGCAGCGAAGACGAAACGGTTACTGTTGATGGAAGTGCATTGCAGGAACAGGTTTCCTTTACTATCCCTGCGGCGCAGATATCCACGGGTGTTACGGAGATAAAGGTCACAACCACCGACAATGCAGGAAATACAGCAGAAAAAATCATTACCCTCAAAGTGAAAGGACCGGAAAAAGAGCCTGCGGCGAAGATTGATTACCGGCAGGAAAAGCTGACAGGGCTTGTGCCGGGTGGGGAATACCTGATAGACGGAGAAACCTGTACGGCGGATCAGGAAGGACATATTCAGATAAAGGAAGGCTGGATTGACAGCAATCTTAATATTATTAAAAAAGGCAACGGTAGTGAGACCAGTGACAGCACGGCACAGAACCTTTCTGTCCCGGCAAGACCTGCGGCACCGAATGCCCCGGAGCTGAATACCCGCACGGAAAACAGCATTACCTTAAAGACCATTACCGGCGCACAGTACCGCCGCACGGATGGGACGGGGAACTGGCAGGACAGCACCGCATTTGAAGGGCTGAATCCTAAAACTGCTTATTCCTTCAGGGCGTACTATCCGGCAACGGATACCGGCTTTGCATCCAGGGAGAGCGGAGAGACGAGGATTGGCACCGTGCCGACGCCGCCTACGCCGGATCAACTGGGGATTGACTATGAGGCGGAAACCCTTGCGCCCACAAGCGATATTGAGGCTTTCAGCGATCAGGGCTGTACCACACCTGTCACGGCAGGCAGTGTGGAAGACTATATGGGACAGACGATCTATTTCCGATATCCCGTTTCCGGTATTTTCCCGGAGAGCCGGACAACGGCAGTAACGATTCCGGAACGACCGGCAACGCCTGTGCCCGGAGCAGCTGACGCTTCCTATCCGGGAGCAATGAATGGAGCGATTACCGGTTTATCTGACGGTACGGTTTATGAGTACAGGAAACAGAATGACGATGGCACATGGGAGGATAACTGGACATCTGCTGCGGTGGCGGACGGGCAGATTGGCGGTCTGGGGAAAGGAACCTATGAAGTGCGCGTCAAGGCGGTGGATACTGTCAGTTTCCGCAGTGAAGCAGCCGCCGTCAGCATCAGTGAAAAACCGGCTGCCAAGCTGGATACACCGGACATAAGGATAAATTATACGGAGGAAACGCTGACGGGATTTAAGCCGGGCGAGGAATATATCATAAGCGGTAAGCCGGCAGCGGTAAGTGCGGACGGAACCATAAAGATTGATGAAAGCCAGCTTGGAACCACCCTGTCCATTATGTGCAAAGGCAACGGGCAGGATAAGCTCGACAGTGATGTACAGAGCCTGCCGATTCCCACAAGACCGGCAAAACCCACACCCACAGGCGTAGATGTGAGTACGGCAGGCGGAACC
>ERZ777305.1491-NODE-1491-length-26978-cov-9.717528_pt1 | contig 26978 bp, 25 predicted proteins | sample MGYA00374965_ERZ777305 | MGnify/ENA primary metagenome ERZ777305 (study PRJEB29328, sample SAMD00013331) | mouse gut metagenome | study: EMG produced TPA metagenomics assembly of the Metagenome analysis of fecal microbiota from mouse which was promoted... | reverse complement strand
TGGCCTGGAGCTGCTCCATGTTGTTGAAGTTGAACGCGGGGATAGCATATCCGCCAGCGATGGCCTTCTTGAACATCTCGCGGGTGTTAACAAGGCCGAGAGTCTTATAATTTACCATTTTAAGTAATATTATGTATATGTGTGGTTTTGTCAGTCACAGCCGCCAATCAGAAGCGGCGTTTTTTCCAACTGCAAAGGTAGCAATATTTTTTTGAAATGATAGGAATATAGATTACTTTTGTAGGTATGAACTCATTCAAAAATAGTCAAAAATAGTTAGATATATGTCAACTAAAACCGAATTTGCCTCCAAAATCGGACTTATTGCTGCCACTGTAGGTTCTGCCATCGGTCTTGGAAACATATGGCGTTTCCCTGCCGAAACCCAGGAAAACGGCGGCGCGGCTTTCCTCCTTGTTTATATACTTTGCGTTCTATGCCTCGGCATACCTGTGATGCTTGCCGAATTTTCGCTTGGCCGCGGAGGACGCTCCGACTCCATAGGCGTTTTCCGCACGCTCTCGCCCGGAAAGCCGTGGTGGCTCGTAGGGGTGGGAGCCATACTTGCAGCATATCTGATCACGGCGTTCTATATGGTTGTTGCCGGCTGGACTCTCGAATATCTCTACCAAAGCGTTTCGGGAGGATTATACGAAGGTATCGACAATGCCGGAGGCTCGCTGAGAGAGTTGTTCAGCACGCGTATGGACGATTATATATCCACCGACGTACCTCCGCTGATTTTCACTTTCTTAATGATTATACTAAATATAGCCATACTCCTGGGAGGCGTGCAGAAAGGCATAGAGCGCCTGTCTAATATAATGATGCCGCTATTGTTCGTTATTCTTGCGGCAATATGCTGCCTCACCTTGTCGCTGCCGGACGCAGGCGCAGGAGTGCGCTATTTCCTTGAGCCGGATTTTTCAAAAATCAATGCCGGAGTCGTTGTCAACGCTCTCGGACAGGCATTTTTCAGCCTGAGCCTCGGCATGGGCATACTGATAACATACTCCTCATACTACCCTGCCAACACCCGCTTAGGCTCTACATCGCTCACGGTTTCCTTGCTCAGCATACTCGTGGCCATTATGATGGGGCTGGTGATATTCCCGGCAGTGAAGAGCTTCGGGCTTGACGACGAACCTTTGCGCGGTGCCACGCTCGTGTTTGTGACCCTTCCGGAAGTATTTGCACAGCTACCCATGCCCCGCCTGTGGTCATCGCTTTTCTTTTTACTGCTTCTGGTGGCGGCACTTACCTCCACCGTATCTATTGCCGAAGTATCCATCGCCATGCTGCAAGACCGCTTCAAGATGAAGCGCACGTGGGCCACACTCACAGTGCTGCTTCCGCTGTTCGTATTCAGCACCTTGTGCTCACTGTCGTTCGGCAGTCTGTCGGGATTCAAAATAGCCGGACACACCATATTTGACTTCCTTGACAAATTCTCGACAAACTGGCTGCTGCCGTTAGTGTCGATAGGTGTATGCGTATATGTAGGCTGGTTCGCGCCTAAGAACCTGCTGCGCGACCAGTTGAGCAACGGCGGCACCATCCGTTCAAGAACCACGGGTATAGTGCTGTTCATAATCCGCTATATAGCGCCTCTTCTTATCGCTGCAATCGTAATATTCCCTCTGCTGTGACAAAAGACAGACAAAGGCTTGGCCGCGAATTTATAGCCGGAGTAATCGTGGTAACTGTGCTGGCGCTTGGCGCCCGCGCTTGCCACGAATTACTCACAACGGAGCCTCCGCCGCGCAACTCGCAAATAACAGCAGAATATGAAACTCCTGCTCAGATCGCCACTGAAGCAGACTCAGTAAAAAAAGCGACCAAAGCATCAACAGACAAAAAGAAAAAGCAGAAGCCTACTGCACGTCGTTTCCTCGACGAGCATATACCTAATCACTGAGGGTATGCTTTGAGATACTCCTCGCAGGTAAGCGCGAGTTCCTCATACCAAGCGTCACCGAAACGCCTGCGCAGAGGTCCTTCAAGAAATTTATATGCCCTTATTCCCTTTGCGCGGCCGAGCACTTCGGCCGCCTTGCATATACCCCAGCGGTGGTAGTTGACAGCCGTGAAACTATCGTAACGCTTAATCCGCACAGGGTAAAGATGGCAGGAAATCGGTTTGTAGAAATTGATACGCCCCTGCCTGTAGGCACTTTCAAGAGCGCACAGCCAGTTACCGCCGTCATCGAGAGTTGCAAACACACAGTTGCACCCTTCCACAAGCGATGTCACCTCATCGCCCTCTGAGTCGATATAGCTAACGCCTGATTCCTCTATCTCGCGTTTTGCCCCAGGCAGTAGATCGTCCCATATCTCGGGAAGCACCCGTTTTATTTCTTCTGCCTCTCCCGGTTCCAAAGGAGCACCGGCATCGCCGTCAAGGCAGCACTGCCCCTTGCACGCGGCGAGGTCACAACAAAAAAAACGTTCTACGAGGTCGAGAGAAACAAGAGTGTCCTGAATCTGAAGCATATCTATATCAATCTACTTTTTTATATTGTTAGAGTTACAAATCCGAGCGTGTGGTCGTGAAGCCTATAAGACGGTCGTAGCGCTCCCCCCTGCGGCGATGATATATCTTAACGTCGTATTCATTGACCGTCTGGTAATTGTCGCCTTCTATACTGCCTGTATACCCGCGCGAGGCACCGGGCGGGACGGCAAGGTAACGATAGTTATACGCACCCTGCTTCAGCAACATGGAAAGTTCATAGCGTCCTGTCGCAGCATTATACTGCATGCGCGACTCCGGCCCGAACCGGCGCTGAACCAAATCGCCATCAATAAAAATCATCGTTCCGGGCTGTTCGGGCATATCAAGCGCAAAATGGACTATGCCATAATCGGCATCAACATCGCCGTCCTGCGAATCAGCCCTGCGGATAAAGAAGCGTCCGTGCTGTGTCTGGTCGTAAGAATACGGTTCTCCGACCCTTGGCGTATCAACATACAGCATATAGTGGCGGCAGGGATCGAAATAATCAATATAGTCAACACCCATACCCGGATATTGCTCCGACACAATTTCAAAACGCCGATATTCGTTTCCGGCCTCGAAAATAAGTTTTGGCAGGTGTTCGAAAACGGCTTTTCGCCCCTGCAAGCGCAGAGGATGGCCTATGGCGACCTCATTGTCAAGACGGCCGTTCTGCCCCACGACGGCAAGCAGGTCGTTAAACGGGTCGTCCACCTCTGCCCGCTCCAAATCAACCATAAAGTTCACTTGCTGGTTGGCTTCGTTATAATCAATATCCGTGCGACTGCTTACGGACGCTTCTATCGGAGCCGTCATCTCACACAGCATAAAGCGGCATTGCAGCAACACATCGTCAGGATTATCCTCGCTGTATATTTTCAGCAAGTAGTTGCCGGACAAGCGAGGTGATACCTGCTCGTTCGGAATTGTAAGCGAGTAATGCACATAGTGGACAGTGGTAGCCCGCGAAAAGTCATAATCCTCAATAGTGCCTTCATTGAAGCCGTCGAGAAACTCGCTGTCGACAAGGCCAGAGGGTTGCCAGCGCGCATTGCAGTGCACGAGGCTGTACCGAAGAAAATCGCGATCTTCGGCAATTCTGTCGAAATCGACACGTATACGGTCGGCAGAGCCAAGCACTGCGACAGGCGAGGCAAAATCATTGCCGTCCAAGCGTACCTGCAACGATTTTATCTTCTCGTCGAATATCCCCGTCATAGTGCCGGAGCCAAACACAGGCACCGAACACAAGACCACCATGCAGAAATATATACAGCGCCTTAAATCCATTTCACCGGCTCTATGCCGTGCTCGGAAAGATACTGGTTAGCCTTGCTGAAATGGCGGTTGCCGAAGAATCCTCTATAGGCCGACAAGGGCGAAGGGTGAGGCGAAGTAAGCACAAGGTGCCTGTTCCTGTCGATAAAGCCCCCTTTGCGTATGGCATACGAACCCCAAAGGATAAACACAAGGTTCTCCCTCGTTGAATTAAGCTGCGCAATCACCGCGTCGGTAAATGTTTCCCAGCCTTGACCCTGATGCGAACCGGCTCTGTGCGCATCGACAGTAAGCGTAGCGTTGAGCAACAGCACGCCCTGACGCGCCAGATACGACAAGTCGCCACTCGCAGGCATAGTCTGGCCGGGAGCGCCAACGTCGTCAAGCATTTCTTTAAAAATATTGGCGAGCGATGGCGGAAACTCTATTCCATCGGCCACAGAAAAACACAAACCGTTGGCCTGCCCTACTCCGTGGTATGGATCCTGCCCGAGAATCACCACTTTGACGTCCTCAAAAGGGCAGGCGTCAAAAGCAGCAAAGATGCTTCCGGCTGGCGGAAACACCGGTCCGGATGCGTAACGGTTTCGCACAAAAGATGCAAGCGCGGCAAAATATGGCTTTTCCCATTCTGCCGCCAAAGCCTTTTTCCAGCTTTCCTCTATTCTTACCTCCATAATCGACAAAGATAGCAATAAGTCGAGCGCAAAACAAATTTATTCGCTTTTGTCGAGCGAGAGCTTCTAAGGCGTTTAGTCAAAGTTATTGATAATCTGCGGCCCGACATACCTCTATTGCGAAAAAAGAATGAAAAAACACAAGAATCGCCCTCAGCATATTAGCCGAGAGCGATTCTTGTAAGGTGTTTTACCACATAGGGGTGAAACCGGGCGATTTTTTAAGTTTGTCGTTGGCGCAACCCATCAGATCAACATGGTTCGAGGTATCCAACTTCAGTATAGGCGCACCCTTGCCCAATCGCAGACGTGCGAGGTCTATCCAGAAATCGCCGGTCGAATCAGCAAATTTCAAATAGTATTTGCCTCCGCTTATATCGCAGATACTCCTCCATTGGGTCGACGAGATATTGGGCTCACCCACTATCTCATAGCCATAGGGGACGCTTACAGTGCCCATTATGCTCGACAGGCAGCCCAGTGCCTCGGCATACTCAAAATTGGTAGGGACATGCTTGATAAAGAAATCGGCTCTTGCGAAGCGGTCGGAACTGCGGACTGTGCCCGGAAGCATATTGGCTCCGCCCACAGCCTGCCAATATTTGTTGATTGCCTCCATCTGCGGGTAGGGAGGATCGTTGGTCAACACCTGCAACTCGCGGCCTTTGTATAGATTGAGCTTGCCGTCGACATATTCCATAAGAAGCGTGGTTCCGCTTTTGTCAGTCACAGCCCAGTGAAGCAGCGACACAGTACCGCCGTCGAAAGTTTTTCCAGAAATGCCAAACTCGTTGTTTCTAAGCCAATTCTCGACTTCATCGACAGTAGCAAAGTTATCAAGGAAATAGCTTACAAGCACGGCAAGACTTACAACGGGAGTCGAGTCAGAGCCGTCGGCAGTTTTATACGATGAGGTCTTGCAAAAAAGGCCGCCCATAGCGAGTCCCTTCTCATTCATACCCTCGGTGACGCCTCCGTCATATCCGACAGCAAGCACGGAGCCGTATTTCGACACCCATTCCAGCCTCGGCCCGGAGGGCATACTCTCTTTTGCAATACCTTTAGGATATACATAGACATTGGTGGGGATAGGCGTGCGCCAATCGAGTGTGCGGCCTGCAAGGACTATTCCGTTGTCGCCAAGATAAACCACTCTTGAGCAAGCGAAAGCCGCAACGCCTGCAGCTAATAGCATAACAGACGCGATGATGAATTTCATGTGTTTCATTATGAGGTAATATGTTCTATATATTTATGAATATGGAACAAACTACCCCGCGCTCATGTTCAATACTGGAGATAGATAAAGGGCACAAGATCGCTCTGCCGGGTCTGCACCACGACAAATAAAACCGCAGCCAAAAGCAAGGCCTGCCATATGGCCGCCATGCTCATATATGCCTGCGAGGCACCTGCCGTCCATGTCTTGGGCGTCATATGAGCTATGTATCCAAGAGCCATCGCCACAACTATCATCATATAGCTCTCCACAAACTGCCCGGCAATGTCGATATGGAAATTACCTGCTATCTGCTCGCCTATCATCACAACGGTTTCCAACGATGGCGCCCTGAAAAATGTGAATCCTACAACTATCAAGGCAAATGTGAGCACTATATTGAATGCCTTTATGTCCGCGCGGCCGCGCATGCTCTCGGGAAGTCGCCATATGCTCCTGACAGTCTTGTGAAGCACCAGCAAAAGACCGTGATATGCGCCCCAGATAATGTACATCCACGACGCACCATGCCACAAACCGCCGAGAACCATCGTTATAAACTGGTTGAAGTATGCTCTGAATTTACCTTTTCGGTTGCCTCCGAGGGGTATGTACAGATAATCGCGCAGCCACAACGAAAGCGATATGTGCCAGCGGCGCCAAAATTCGGTAGGATTCTGCGACTTGAATGGAGCATCAAAATTTATTTTAAACCTGTATCCGAGCATAAGGGCAAGTCCTATGGCCATATCCGAATATCCGGAGAAATCGCAATATAGCTGAATCGTAAACCCGACACAGCCCATAAGGTTCTCAAAGCCGGAATAAAGGGCGGGATTGTCGAATATACGGTCTACAAAATTGCCGCTAATATAGTCGGCTATCACCACTTTCTTTATCAAACCCGTCATAATCAGGAACAGGCCTTCCGATGTCTTTCGCCTCGAAAGCATCGCATTGGCTTTGATCTGAGGAAGCATATCCTTGGCACGCACCACCGGGCCGGCGAGCAAAGGAGGGAAAAATGTAAGGAAGAACGTATAATCCAAAAGATTACGGCAAGGCTCTATTTCGCGACGATATATATCGACCATATAACTGATGGAGCGGAATGTGAAGAATGATATGCCGGCCGGAAGTATTATTTCCAATGGGTCGAAACGTTTGGAAGTAATCGATGCAAATGCCTCTGCCAGCAAATTGAAGTACTTGAACCAGACCAGCATACCTACATTGAGCATAACGTTAAGAGCCACAATGAGCCTGCGTTTCCAATTTCGCTTAAGCCTGCCGAGCCACAAACCGAGAAGATAGTCGCTGAGGCACACCCCTATCAAGATAAAGACACATTCGGCGCTCGATTTATAGTAAAAATATAGCGAGAAGGCTATCACAACCAGCATCTTTGCATTCCTGAATCTCTTCAGCGAATGGTATACAAGAAGAAAAAGCACGAACAACACAAGGAAAAGCCCCGTATTAAACAGCATCGGCGCAGAAGCGTCGTATACAAGAATATCATGAAGACGGTTAAGAAGAACTTCCATATCCATACCGAAATAATCTAAAATGTGAAATGCAAGGCCACACGCAGGCCACTGCGGTCTATTTTATAAGGCACGTCCAAATAACTAAGACGCCATACATAATCAACTCTAAGAAAGCGCAAAATATTGTCAAGGCCTGCCGATATCTCCATATAAGGGCCTCTTGACATACTGCACACACCCGCTTCGTCGGGGAAACGGTACAAATCGGGATATGCCTCGCCGGGAGTATTGCGTTTAGACAAATGGCCGTAAATGCCTCTGAAACCGATTACCTCGCGCAAACCGAGTTTTTTCAGTCCCGGAATCAGATTGAACAAAGCACCACGCGCCCGGTATACCAAGTCCCACGACACATAGGTGGAATTGACGAACTCCATAGCATTCATTAATGCAAAACTTTGGGGCTGTATTGTATACGACAGGTTGGCATTCGGTATAAGCAATTCGGGAAAAGGTGAGGAACTCCACACGTGGCCTGCTCCGACAGCGACATCTACCGAGCCAAATACCGACAGCCAGAATCGCTTGCTAAAATCAAACTCTGTCTTATTTATGGCAAATCGGGAACCCAGAAATCCTTTCGGGGCAAAACGATGTGAAAGGGTGAATGTGGGAGAATCCTCATTCACAGGTATACGGTAGCTTTTGGTCTGAACGAACTTCTCTCCGGGAGCATAGCGCAGCTTCACACCGACAACATTCTCAGTATAATGGCCGAATCCGCGACCATTCCAGTCGATAAAACGAACATACGGGCTCTCCTGCTGGCGGATATTCTCCAACGACGCCGTTACAGAGAAATTATTGGCAAGCTCGAGCGTGTATTCAAGCATCGTCAACCGGCGGTAGGTGTCTTTCCTGTTCGACATACGGCTGAGCGACAGCACAAAGTTGTCGGCATTGGTAAATAGATAATGCGAGCCGAGATGATCCAAATCATATTTATGGGTAAGCCGCAAGGAGTGTACCGGAAATTCCCTCGAATGGTACTTTTTTTCATTGAACGAATATTCAAGCTCCGCACTGTATTTCCATCTGTGGTCGCGGAAACCACGGGCAATGTAGCCACGGGCAAACCAGTGGCGGCTGAGATTCGCCGTGGTCATACCTCCGGCACGCAGTCTTATTCCCTCAAGTCCGTTGTAGCTTATGGTTGTATTCACAGGCCCGTAATCGAATTTGCTGTCTTTCGAGGTCGGCACATATCCTGTAAAAAGTATTCTGAGCACTTTCTCGCCCCAATAATACAAGGGAACCTTACGAAAGCGCGAAGTAAGACTGCCGATATTGCTTTCACCGCTTTTTTCGGGTCTGAGCCGGGCGCTTTCCCAAAAAATATCGCCTCGCTTATCAGCACCTTCCTCCATTATGGTGGTACCAAGATTGTCGAACACGTCAAGGCTGTCCGGCTGCATATAGCTGTGATTCCTATATCCAATTTTTCGAGAAATATACACAGGGGGAGTTCCGGGCAGCAACACAGCCTCTATCACCAAATCGTCGGAAAGTTTCCAACGCGACCCGTCAGGCCCACGTCCGAAATTCTGAGTTATGGTAAGATTGCGTATAAAATTAAGGTTGATATCGGCAGCCGTGTGCATATCCACCTTGCGTATGAACATAGTGGAATCGCTGCTATCCACATACACATGGCCTGAGAAGCCATTGGAGGCCTTGTTTCTCGGATAAAAGGCCAAAACTACACACGGATGCCCCTCAACGGCCACGGTGTCGACAAGGTAGAACCGATAAAAATCAGGGGCGATTGACGACAGCGGGCTAACGAAGCTATTACGCAGTAAAGCTATGTCGCTGTCATACAGGTCGACCTCGCGCAGTATGTCGTCGAGAACAGCCTGCACATTGGCACTCTCGACAAATTCGTCCACGCCCCTGCTTCTGAATCCGTCGACAAGCTCTTTTTCTGTCTTTGGAGTGTTGCGGAACAATACCTGCGAAGATTTTTCCTTGACCGACAGATTAAGCACCGGGGCACCGCTGATTTCCGACGTGTCAACGTGTTCTTTAAGGAACGGGAAGCGCTTCATAATAGCCGAGGCACTGTCCGGATTGAAATTGCAGATTCCAAACGAAGTGCGCTCGTAGCGGTCGTAGCTGTAATAGCTATTCCGGCGAGGATCGGTAAGCGAGGCTCCCTTGCGAAGCCTGCGGGCAAAATCCACCGCAGGGTTATTTTTCTTGCTATACTTTCCTTTCTTTACCACAAGCTCCTTAAGCTCTGTGGCCTCGGGTGCGAGGTATATGTCGTAGAGATTATGGCTCGTGGCAACAATCGGTATCTCTTTTTTTCTATATCCTTGCGAAAAGGCGAAAAAACTGCGCGTCCCGACTGGTACGGCGAGCTCGAAAATGCCCCGCGAATCGGCCACAGCTCCCTTATGGCTGCCGGCCACCGATATCGAGGCATAGGGCAAACCCTGCGCGCTCACCGAATCGCGCACGATACCACGAATATGCAGCACTTCAGCCCCCGTAGCGCAAAAAGCGCATGCCAGAATACCGCATAGGGCTAAAAGTGCTTTGAGTTTTTGCATATTCTTACTAAATTCGCACTATGGCAAAAGAAATAGAACGTAAATTTTTGGTTGCCGACGAATCTTACCGTTCAATGGCAATCTATAAATCGGAAATAGTGCAAGGCTACCTGTCGATAAATCCTGATGCCACTGTACGGGTGCGAATAAACGGTGACAAGGCTTTCATAACAGTGAAAAGCCGAAATGTAGGAGTCGTCCGCAACGAATGGGAATACCCTGTCGACCCGGCCGAGGCACGGCAAATGCTCGAAACATGCTGCCAAAGCCGCCTTATCGTGAAGACCCGCCACATAGTTCCGGCCGAGAACGGACTCAAATGGGAAATCGACGAATTTCACGGCGAACTCGACGGGCTGACGATTGCCGAGATAGAACTGCCGGAACCAGAGTCGGCATTCGTCATTCCGCCATTCATCGGCGAGGAGGTAACCGGGAATCCCAGATATTACAACTCTGTGCTGTCTGCCATCTGAGCCTGCTGACGGCGCACGAGGCGCACCACGTTCTCAACATGCTGTGTATGCGGGAACATATCGACAGGTTGCACGGCTTCGACTGAGTATTTGACATCAAGCAAGGCGAGGTCGCGTGCCTGAGTGGCCGGATTGCAACTCACATAGACTATCGCGTCGGGTTCGGCTCTAAGAACGGTGTCAACAACGTTCTGGTGCATGCCTGCACGAGGGGGATCGATAATCATCACGTCGGGACGTCCGTGCTCGGCTATAAAGCTGTCGGTAAGCACGTCTTTCATATCGCCGGCAAAGAACACAGTGTTTTCGATGCCGTTCACTGCTGAGTTGATTTTGGCATCGGCAATGGCTTCGGGCACATATTCTATTCCAACCACCTTGCGGGCCAGACGGCTCACAAAGTTAGCAATCGTGCCGGTGCCTGTATACAAGTCGTACACCAGCTCGCCGCCTTTCAGCCGCGCAAAATCTCGCACCACCTTGTACAGCTCGTATGCCTGCTCGGAGTTTGTCTGATAAAAAGACTTTGGACCAACGCGGAAGCGAAGCCCTTCCATCTCTTCTTCGATATACTCCTTGCCTTTAAACAGCTTTATGTCTATATCGCCGAGCGTGTCGTTGACCTTGGTGTTGACAGCGTACATAATCGACGTAAGCGACGGGAACTCGTCTGCAAGAGCCTGCATCAAGGCCTCGATGTCAGCAGGACGGTTCTCGCCGAATGCCATAAGGGACATACACTCCCCTGTGCTCGCTATGCGTATCATAAGCGTGCGCAGGAAGCCGCTCTGCGCCTTCAGGTCATAGAACGTAAGGCCATGTTCCTTCCCATATGCCTTGACAAACAGGCGTATCCGATTGCCCAAATCGTCCTGCAAGTGGCATTTTTTTATATCGAGTACCTTGTCGAACGCTCCGGGGATATGGAATCCGGCAGCATCACGATCGGGAAATTCCTCGCCGCTTTCAAGCTGCTCGAAAGTAAGCCAGCAACGGTTCGAGAAGGTATACTCCATCTTATTGCGGTAGCACCATATGTTCCGGCTGCCCAATGTCTTAGGTATTGCAGGGTGTTCCACCTTGGCTATACGGTCGATCGCGTCGGCTACCTGACGGTGCTTTGCCTCGAGCTGCATCCGGTAAGGCAGATGCTGCCACCGGCAGCCCCCGCATATGGTAAAATGCTCGCAAGGAGGCTGCACACGGTCGCGGCTTGGCTGCTTCAATGCCACGATGCGTCCCTGCGCATATGATTTTTTCTTCTTTTCGAGTTTTACGTCGGCAATATCGCCGGGGGCGCCAAAGGGCACAAACACAACCATGTCGCCATGGCGTCCGAGCGCGTTGCCTTCTGCTGCAAGACCGGTGATTTCGAAATTTTCGAGTACCGGCATCGGTTTTCTTTTTCTGCTCATATTTTATATGATACCGCGTAGCTCGGATATGGAGTTAACACCATGACGCTCGCAATATTCAGTAAGTCCGTCAATAATTTTGACACAAGTGGTAGGATCGGTGAAATTGCATGTGCCTACCTGCACAGCCGTCGCTCCGGCCATTATAAACTCAAGGGCGTCATAAGCCGTGGCTATGCCTCCGAGCCCGACAACGGGGATTCCCACGGCTTTGGCAACCTGCCACACCATGCGGACGGCCACAGGGCGCACCGCCGGCCCGGACAAGCCGCCGGTTACTGTGCTGAGCATCGGGCGGCGACGCTCCACATCGATAGCCATGCCCAGCAGCGTGTTTATAAGCGACACGCTGTCCGCGCCCTCGGCTTCTACCGCTTTGGCAATATCAGCTATGGAGGTGACATTGGGCGACAATTTGACCATAAGGTGACGAGGCCAAGCCTTTCGGACAGCCTTCACGACAGAGGCGGCTCCGTCGCAGGTGGTTCCGAAAGCCATGCCTCCTTGTTTCACATTGGGACACGATATGTTCAGTTCAATGGCGTTGACAGCCGGCAGCTGCGCTATGCGCTCGGCCGTGGCAACGTATTGCTCCACCGACGCACCCGACACATTCACCATTACCTCGGTGTCAAGCGCCTCGAGTTTCGGATATATCTCTGTGGCGAAATGCTCCACACCCTTGTTCTGAAGCCCCACAGCGTTCAGCATGCCCGAGGGCGTTTCAGCCATACGGGGGTAGGGATTGCCTTCGCGCGGCTCAAGCGTCGTGCCCTTGACTATAAAGCCGCCAAGACGCTCCAAATCGAAGAAATCAGCGTATTCAAGTCCGTAGCCGAATGTACCCGACGCGGTTAGCACGGGATTTTTCAGATGGAGGCCACCCAGTTCTATATTTAAATCTACCATTGCAATTCCTTGATATTAAACACAGGTCCGTGCTTGCACACGCATAAATTACCTTTCACGGTCGGCTCCACGCAGCAAAGGCAGGCTCCAAGACCGCAAGCCATCATATTCTCAAGCGAAGCTTCTGCCTCTATTCCGGCTGCTGCGGCAAGAGCAGCAGCGGCTTTCATCATAGGCTTCGGGCCACACATCTGAATCATCGAGTAATTTCCGGCTGTGAAAACGGGGTGCGCAGTCACGAGGCCGTGGAATCCTGCCGAGCCATCGTCGGTACACACATGGAGAGGGGCAAGCTCGCTGAAACGGCGGCACACTGCATCGTCGGGAGCCGTGCGCATTCCGAAAAGCACCTCGACCTCGCAGCCTTTTTCCAAAAGCCGACGCATCTGGTAATACAAGGGTGCGATACCCACGCCGCCTCCCACAAGCAGCACTTTGCCCGAGGGTATGCCGAATCCCTTGCCAAGCGCGCCGATAACACGAAGGCTATCGCCCTCGGCATACTCTTCGAGTGCGCGCGTAGCGGTTCCGACAGGACTTACGAGCAACTCAAGCGACTGCTCTGTCCTATTATAAATCGACAACGGACGGTTGAGCAATACTTTGGCACGATCAACTGCCACTTCCACAAACTGCCCGGGCTCGGCATTAAACATCGGAGCACCGTCGGGGTCGACAAGTACCAGATGCAGCCATCCGGAAGGAAGGACGGCCTTGCGCTCTATACGCAGTATTCGCTGTTCTTTAGTTGTGTTCATACAAAAGCGAGCCGGTTGCGTTATTGCTACCGGCTCGATGAGCTATGATTGGTTTATTATCTGTGGCGGGAACGAGAATTGAACTCGTGACCTCCGGGTTATGAATCCGACGCTCTAACCATCTGAGCTATCCCGCCGTTTGCGAGTGCAAAGTTAGAAACTATTTTTTACGCCGCCAAATTTTTTTCGATATTTTTTAAGAAAAATCTTCTCGGCAATTCGTCCGATTTTCGTACTCGCCTATAATTCTATGGATTAGCAATTGAGGCGGCACACAAGAAAATGCTCTGTGCGGATATCGCCCAATGGCGACTCCTTGGCAGGCTCGGTATGATGGTATACAAAGCCGCACTTCTCGGCCACGCGCCGCGAGCCATGGTTCCCGTCGTAATAGCCTATCCAAAGGGCTCGCACGCCAAGGTCTGCAAAGGCTCTTTCCTTTAAAGCCATAACGGCCTCGGTGGTAATGCCAAGCCCCCAGTACGGGCGCCCTATCCAATATCCTATCTCTGCCTCGCACTCCCCTATCGCGGCGCTATGCACGCCGTCGGCAAACATTATGCCGCAGCTGCCTACAGGCTCTCCTGTTTCTTTAAGCACAATGGCATATACCTCGGGGGCTGAAAACACCGTCTGTATTATCTCCAAACTTTCGGCGACCGAAGAATGGGGCGGCCACCCGGCGGCAGGGCCTACCTCCGGGTGGGACGCATACTTGAACAAAGCCTCGGCGTCGGCTACCGTCCACCGCCTCAGCAACACGCGCGCTGTTTCTATCATTTATTATCAAGCGAAGAAGTTATGGATTTGTTTGCCTGACGCACCCTGTCCTCATCAATTTTTATAAGCTTGCGGTCATAAGTCATAAGACCGTTAACCTCGATTTCCACATCAGTCGTCTGAGTATAAACGGCGCCGGTAAATCCTTTGTCAATAAAATCGAGCAGCTGGCGGGCGTATTTCACATATTCATCGGTAACCTCTTTCGGGCTCTTGAACTGGACGTAACCCCAATTACGCTCAGGGCTCCACAGATGCCCTTCGGCGGCCATTCCTATGCCGCCGTATTCTCCGAGCACATTGGCGCGGGTGGCATCAAAAAGATACATCGCAGGCGCCGGATAATTATGCAGGTCAAGAATGTCGCCGCAGGTATAGAAGTTGCCGCCGCTGGCTGGATTCACAAGGCGCGAAGGGTCGTACGCCTTCGTCCACGCAGCAATTTCGGGTGTTTTGAACTGCCCCCAGGCCTCGTTGAAAGGCACCCATGTGGATATACACGGATAATTATAGAGGCAATCCATTATTTCCCGCCATTCATCGCGGTACATCTTTTCACTCTCGGCACTTCGCACACGCTCCGAGCCGTCGAAGTAGCGGTGCTGTATCCATTCGGGCCCCTTGTCGCCGCTGGGCATATCCTGCCATACGATTATGCCCTTGCGGTCGCAATACGTATACCATACGGCAGGCTCTACCTTGATATGCTTGCGAATCATATTGAAGCCCCAATCCTTGGTCTTGTCTACGTCGTATATCAGAGCCTCGTAGGACGGCGCGGTATACAGGCCGTCGGGCCACCAGCCTTGGTCAAGAGGCCCGAACTGGAACAGAGGTTTATTGTTGAGCTGCATACGCACTATGCCGCGCTCGTCGCGGGCAGTGGAGAATTTGCGCATAGCGGCATAGCTGCTCACCTTGTCGAGTACCTTGCCCCCATCGGAAAGACTTATTTCAAGGTCGTACAGCGCGGGGCTGTCGGGCGACCACAGCTTGACGTCGGAAGGCATGTCTATCACCACATCCTCACCATTGATGCTGCGGCCTGAAGCTATTTGCTTGCCATTATCCCGGACTATAACCTCTACCAACTGTGATGGAGCACTGCTCGATGCAGAGGCTGCGACAGTCAAAGTGTTGCGGTCTATATCAGGAAGAATCTTCACATTTTCTATATGCACACGAGCCACAGGTTCAAGCCACACAGTCTGCCAGATACCTGTAACCGGGGTATACCATATGCCATTGGGCTTTGCCACCTGTTTGCCGTGCGGCTGCACGCCTTCGTCGGTCGGATCCCACACGCGCACCACAAGCTCGTTGGCGCCCTTGGCATTCAGCGCCGGGCTTATATTGAATGAGAAAGGAGTATAGCCTCCTGTATGGCTGCCGACCTTCACGCCGTTGACCCATACATCGGCCTGCCAGTCTACGGCGCCGAAGTTCAGCATCACATCTCGACCCTTCCATGCCGCCGGCACGGCGAAGTTCCGCTTATACCACAAGGCATTTTTAGCGCCCACCTCCTTGCCGACACCGGACAGGGAGGATTCGGCACAGAACGGCACGAGTATCTCGCCTTGAAACTCAGACGGCTGCTTTGATTGCGCCGGCACAATGGCGTACTCCCACAGTCCATTTAGATTCTGCCAATCGGCTCTCTCCATAATAGGACGAGGATATACCTGCCACACTTCGTCGGGATTGATGGCTTCGCCCCACTCGGTCTTGATTCTGTCGCCTGCCGGGCTGTAAGCTAATGCGCAGTTTGCCATAAAGGCAAGCGCCGCAACAACAAAAATACGGTTCAATTTCATATATCAGTTTTTAAGGTATCTCATGGACATTGCAAAGATACGAATAAGTCGAGTGCAAAAGCAAATTTATTCGCTTTTGCCGACAAAAAACTGATAAGACCGCGGGATTTTACCTAATTATAATAGGTCCAAAAGAGCCAAAATGCCACAATCTCTTGGTAAGAGATACTTAAACAGATGCTAAATAGCATAAAGCCAGCTATTTATAATTTGCGTACACCTCTAAATACGTAAAAAAGGCGATTTTCACACATAGTAAAAAGAGCCAACTTCTATATAAATATAAGCAAGAACTCGAATAATGATTTCATCACTTGCATAATTCGCCCAATTGTTGTAATTTTGTCGCAGTTTAAGTATCTCTTACCAAGAGATAAACTGAAATTATGACCGAATTCATAGCGGGCGAGGAACTCGCATCTTGCAAAACTTCAAACCGTAACTTCTTGATTAATACTACTCTAAGGTAATCAAGCAGGATTAGAAGGTATTGCCCAAAACGAACATTCGCCACGTGACAGCACAAGACGAGCAGCCGATAGAATGGTTTGCGCTGCGCGACCTCAAACGCTCCAACGCAAAAACACCAGCCTACAAAGTTCTGCCTGAAAAATACGGCATCGAAGCATTCACTCCTCTGAAGTGGATTCTTGCCGAACGCGCCGGAAAAACAGAACGCCGCCAAGTGCCATTCGTTGCCGACCTGCTGTTTGTCAAGGCATCAAGATTCAAGCTCGACCCTGTGGTGGAATCCATCGCCACGTTGCAGTACCGCTACGTCAAAGGACTGGCTTATCGACAACCCTTGACTGTAAGAACTGCCGATATGGAACGGTTTATCAAAGCAGTCAACTCCGACCCCGATCCGCAATATTACAGCCCCGACGAAATCACAGACTCTATGCTCGGGCGGCGCGTGCGGATAGTCGGCGGCCCTCTCGACGGTAATGAAGGCAACCTGCTCGCAGTGCGCGGCTCCCGTCGTCGGCGACTGCTGATCGAAATACCGTCTTTAATCGTGGCTTCTGTCGAAGCAGACCCGCAATACATCAGATTCATATGATGGTTATACCCTCTCCGCAGCCGATCAGGCGACCTTATGCCGAAACAGATTTTGCCGACGGACGGCAAGTGGCGGCTCTCGCCCATATGCTTACGGCAGAATACAGCGTCGCCTCAGCAGATGGAAGCCCCTCGGCACTCGCCAGCATTTCAAAAGAGGCCGCAGTCTGGCTTGCAGAATGCGAACGCACTTTGCCTACCACAGAACCCCGGCATCTCATCGACATAACGGCATACTTCGACATCATACATCGCATAGCCCGGCACCGGCCGGCGCCAGAACACGCCATAGCCAATGCTCACGAACGCATAATCGAAGCGTACCTTGCCGGCGACACGGCGATACTCGAAACAGACGTAATGCGCATAATAGGCGATGCGATGGCACGCGACATACGCCACGTGCAGCCCGCAAAGCTATCGTGGTACGTACGCACACAGGAACGCTGGCTCCGCGAAAGCCGACAGGACGCCACATTCCCCGGCATAAGTCGGGAAGAGGCACTCCATAGAGCAGCCATACTCCTGCGCGCCAATCTCTTCGCCCTCACCTCATCGCAGCAGGAATACAAAGCTGAACTTGCAGCCACGCACGCCCCTGCCCTGCTCCACACCGCAGGACTCGACAGCGGCACTCTCCGCGCCCTCCTCGCATTCGCCCGCGCCGCATGGCCGACCCACCTCTCCACCGAAACCCTCGACGCAGCCGAGGCACGCATACTCTCCGCCCTATCCACCTCCACCGACCTCCTCCCCCTCGACCGCGCCGCCTACGCCCTCGACCTCTCCCTCCGCTCCTAAAAACCCGCTACAATAATCGTGAGCCAGACTTCTCGCACCGCCAAAAGTCTTAAGAACAGCATTGTTGCGTTGACGATGTACTTCGTCAACCTCGTGCTGCAATTCTTCTCCCGCAAGATATTCCTCGACTATCTCGGCACGGAAATCCTCGGCCTAAACTCTACCGCATATAACCTTCTACAGTTTCTTAACATAGCTGAGCTTGGTATAGGTTCAGCAATAGGAAGCACTCTCTACAAGCCTCTTTTTGAAAAAGACAAACAATCTATCTCTGAAATAATAGCACTTCAAGGTAAATTTTATCAACGCATAGCCATCTTTATTATTGCAGGAGCTGCTGCAATAATGCCATTTTTCCCGCTCATTTTTAAGAAAATGACATTGCCATTATGGTATGCGTATGCTTCGTTTGCCGCCTTGCTATTCAGCGCATTGCTAAGTTATTTTGTAAACTACAAGCAAATATTGCTATCAGCCGACCAAAAAGAATATAAAATCCAATATACATACCGCTTATCAATGATGGTAAAAGTAGCTGTGCAGATGCTTGCTATAATTACCTTACCTAATGGTTATATATGGTGGCTTATCCTTGAAATTATATTTGCAATAATCGGTTCTATCGCTCTCTCAAAAACAATACGCAACGAATACCCATACCTCCAAACAATAAATGCGACATTCAAAACATTAAGAGCCAAATATTCGGATATCGAAACTAAAGTTAAGCAGGTCTTTTTCCATAAAGTTTCTTCTTTTGCTCTTTTTCAGTTAAGTCCTCTTATTATTTATGCATATACCTCATTAACCGAAGTCGCGATATATGGCAATTACGTATTGATTACCTCTGGTATAACTTATCTTTTTGGAGCGATGTTCAACAATGTCAGTTCCGGGATAGGCAATCTAATTGCAGAACGCCCATATGATGTACTCGGAATATTCGGCGAACTTTTCAGTCTACGCTTTTTCCTTGCATCAATAGGTGCCTTTATGTTTTTTATGCTCGCATCTCCATTTGTCAAATTGTGGATTGGAAGTACCTATGAAATGCCATCACATACCATAATATTATTATCTGCGATATTATTTATAGGTCTTGCAAGGCAAACAATTGATAACTTCCTTTATGCATATGGCTTATTCCGCGACATTTGGGCTCCAATTATAGAAATGACAATCAACATTGTGGCATCTATCATACTTGGTGCATTTTATGGGCTGAACGGAGTATTATTTGGGGCTCTGATAAGCATACTGATTATCGTTATGGGTTGGAAACCATATTTTCTATTTAACGCAGGTATAAAATGTTCTGTATGGCGATATTGGTCAATGTTTGCCAAGCATACAGCAATTTTAATTGCATGTGCAATATTTTCCATAATAATAATAAACCTTATAGGAATAGATGCTTCAGCAAGTATTGGTTCGCTGCTACTATCGATACCTATATATACTATTATTTTCAGTGGCTCACTGCTTGCATTAATGAACGTTACACGCTGCCCAATCATCAATTTTGAGAAACGTATAATACGCTTAATAAAATAATAATATGCCTAAATCATTCAACGATATTAAAGTTTCTGTCATAATACCTGTATATCGAGCAGAACAACACATTGAGCGCTGCTCTCGCTCTTTGTTTGAACAATCTATGGCTGAAAACATAGAATTCATTTTTGTTGACGACTGCTCCCCAGATAATAGCGTACACATACTCAATAATGTTTTAGAAGCATACCCAAAACGAAAAGCCAATACAATCATTGTCCGGCTTCCTTCAAACCAAGGGACTGCGAATGCTCGTCAAAGAGGTCTTGAAGAAGCACACGGCGAATATATAATTCATTGTGACAGCGACGACTGGGTAGATAAAGACATTTACAAAACTCTTTATGACACAGCATTGTCAACTCGTTCCGACGTAGTAATGTGTGACTATGTTTTGGAGTTTGGCAACAAAAAATGTAGAAAACACATTACTAAATCAGAAAGCCCTGTTGAAGTATGCTGCAATTTACTTAGAGGTCGTATACACAACGGTTTATGGAACAAACTTATTCGCAGAGAAATATACGATAAAGTAACACCATGGTTTATACCAAATATGAACCTATTTGAAGATGTTGCTCTTGTTCCTCGTCTGATTATAAATTCAAAATCAGTAGCATTCATAGCAAAGCCATTATACCACTATTCACAAGAAAACACACTCTCTATCACTCACAAATGGGAGCCAAAGCACATCGACGATATGGTTGCTGCTGTTGAGATTCTCAAAAACGGCCTCCCTACAGGCAATATTGATATCGCAAAAGCGATTAACCAATTAAAATTCAATATACGAATAAACGTTCTGAAAGAGGTTCCAAAACTTGACAGGCATAAATATATTAACTTATTCCCTGATATTAATACCCTTAATTGCCTAAAACAGCTTGGACTTCTTTCTAAAATTAGGGCATATCTCATTATACGAGGACATATAGGGACTGCAAATTCATTGGACATACTTTGCTCAAAAATTTTAATGCATTTAAAACAACTAACACATAGAAACACACCTCGTTAATTTGACTACAGTCAATCATAACTGAAAAATAGCACAAACTAATGACGATGAATACTGCACATAGCACTATTATTCCTAAAATAATACATTATTGCTGGTTCGGAGGAAATCCATTACCGCCTCTTGCAAAAAAATGTATAGCATCTTGGAAAAAATATCTGCCTGATTATGAAATTCGACAATGGGACGAGTCAAACTATGACGTAAACAAAATTCCATACATCAAAGAAGCATATGCCGCAAAAAAGTTTGCATTCGTAAGCGACTATGCACGATTCGACATACTATATAATTATGGAGGTATTTACTTCGATACTGACGTTGAAATAATATCACCGTTGGATTGCATTATTTCCGCTGGTTCATTTATGGGCTGTGAAAATAAAGCAACACCGGGTGCTACGCCCAATTTATTGGGCGTAGCACCCGGCCTCGGCCTTGGGGTAAACCCCGGCCTCGGCCTTGGGGTAAACCCCGGCCTCGGCCTTATTCGCGAAATTTTGGATAATTACTCCACACTGCACTTTAAACGACCAGATGGAAGCTTAAACCAAAAAACTATAGTAAAATATACTACAGAGATCCTTTGTAAGCACGGACTTGTAAATACGCCAGACATACAAACGGTAGCGGGTATAAATATATATCCTTGTGAATACTTCTGCCCTCTCGACTACAACACTGGCAATCTTATAATTACCAAAAATACTGTATCTATACATCATTATACTGCAAGTTGGAAAACTAAGAGTGACACTATAAAACAGTTCATAGCAAAGTTACTTGGCAAACGAATCACAACATTACTAATATCAGTTAGAAGACACATAAAATTATAGCTTTGCATTTGTAGATTAAATAGAACTCTGCTATTAAAAGTCCAACATAGAGCATTCTAAAATTGCTGGAATATTTTAAATTTTATGCCTGTATACCCATTAATAATAATATGGTATATCTTTCTCGCACTATGCCATAACCTAACAATCAAAACCTATGGCAAGCAGCTATGTGATAAATTATTCACAATACTGTTCTTTCCATTCTGCGGGATTATAATGGGGTTACGAAGTACAAGTGTGGGCGCAGACACTGCCACTTATGCAAATATTTTTCAGCGTATATCCGACTTATCCTTTTGGGAAATTATATCTGGCATAGATCTTGAAACTGAGGTTGGCTATGCTTTATTTATGAAGTTATCATATACCATATATCCTGATTATTATTTTTTTCAGTTATTATGCTCAATCTTATATTGCGGGATATCTGGATTCATTGCATATAGATACAGTAGGGACACGGTATTGTTCGGCGCTATTTTTTTAGGAATTGGCACTTGGCTGCTTGCTTTCAACATTACTCGTCAAATGTTTGCAGGCGCGATTATCACCATTGCTATTTTTGAATTAATGAATCAAAAATATTTAAAATGTGTGTGTTTATTTTTAGCTGCGATTTTCACGCACACATCATCTATCTTTATCCCATTCTTATCTTCTATGTACTTTTTATATAGAAAAAATTGGGTAATCATTCTTATCGCCTCTACTATAATTGCATTGGCAGTAACTTCTATCTCACTTGTAGGATATTTTGACACTGTAATAGTTGGGCATTATGCAAATTATTTAGAAAACAGCCTTACGAAACACGAAGCTAACGGAGCAAAAATACTATGGTTAATTATAACCATTCTTTCTATTTTAATACTCATTAAACCGATGTCGACCTCTAATCGACAACTGAAATTTATAGCAACTTTGGCGATTTTATTCCCAATATTCAGTTGGATTGGCCTAAGCTTTAATTACGCCGAAAGAATTGGTTGTTATTTCATATTCTTCTCAATACTTGTATTTACATTAAGTGAATTTTCAATATTCTCACAACGCTTTAGACAGCCATTTAGAATTGGAGTCGCTATATGTTTTCTCCTTCTATTCTTTATGTCGACACATAGCGCTCAATACCAATACAATACTTTCTTATAGCGATTATGGATCACCCTTTGATTTCGGTTGTAATACCTATTTATAACGTTGAATACTATCTTAACGAATGTATTAATAGCATTCTAAATCAAACATATAATAATTTAGAAATTATTTTGGTTGATGACGGATCTACCGACAATAGTGGTAATATAGCCGAACATTACGCCTCAAAGGATCAAAGAATAAAGCTTATCCATAAACAAAATGGAGGACTGAGTGATGCCCGAAATACAGGTATTGACATTGCAAATGGTTCGTTCATAACATTTGTTGACAGCGACGACGCTTTGTGCCCGGACACAATTGAATATTTACACAATCTTTTAGTTGACAGCGATGCTGACATATCTTGCTGCCAACGCATTCAAGTCAATGAAGATAGCAATATCTCTATAACGCAAAACCGCCACAAACCAAAACAATCATTCATATTATCAACCGAAAAAGCACTAATATCTCAATTTGTCGATACTGTAGCATGGGGAAAGTTATATAAAATCGAGCTATTCTCAAATGTCAGATATCCTCTTGGACGGTTGCACGAAGATGTATTTACCACATATAAATTATTGGCTCAGTGCAAAGTTATTGTTGTTGGTGAACAGCCTAAATATATGTACCGGCTAAGAAATAACAGCATCAGCAATATCAACTTCACCCACAGGCATCTTGATATGATCTATGGGAAAATTGAAAGAGCAGAATATCTGCGAATAAATTTTCCAAAGTTGTACCCGTCAGGTAAAGCAGATATTGTTTATTCGGCTTGCGTTTGCACACATAGAATGGCTAAAGCAAGATATCGGAATAATGATGATATTGCTTTCGTTCAAAAGCAGATACGCCGTTACGAAAAAGATTTTTTAATATATGGTAAAAATAGAATAGCAACCAAACTGTTTTCCATTGCAACATATATAAATCTAAGAATCACAATAAAACTGCTTGAATGGTTCCAATAATTTCCGACTTTATCAAGTCAAGACAGGAGCATATCAATAAACAATATCGCGAACGACTTATCCAAACTGATTTCTCATTGATATGCAGCAACTGCTTTGGAGGGATATTCTATCATTGGCTCGGAATCAGGTTTAACACACCTTTCATAAACTTATGGCTCAATAATGATGACTTTATAAAAGCCATAGCTAATTGGCCGGCTTTTTTATCCCATCCTATAATCGAAGATAAAAATAGTATTGAACCCTATCCCGTAGGAATAGGGCTATCTGGAATAAAAATATATTTTCAACACTATTCATGCTTTGATGAAGCCATCGAGAAATGGGAGCGTCGAAAGACACGAATAAACAGAAGCAAAACCGTGTTTATGCTTACTAATTGGGGGGGGGTAAACAATATAGTGGAAAACTTCAATAATCTACTACTTGAACACAAACTAATTTTCACAAGCAAGCCTTTTAAGAATATCGATTCTGCCGTACATCTTAAAGGATGGTCGCACAATTCTGGTAGAAATATCTGGGCCACACAGAATATTTTAGGAGCTCGCTATATCGACCAATTCGACATAATATCATATCTCAACAATCTCTGATAATGAATATTAAAAGGTTCTTTAGAAAGTTTAAAATACTTGCAAATGCTTTTATCGGCTACTGTTACAAATTTAAAATCGACATCTTTGGCATTGGCAAGATTAAGCCTTTATCATCTGGCGATGAAACAATTATAGTGTCGTTGACAAGTTATGGACGCCGCGTTCATTCTGTTGTATACTACACATTAGTTTCTTTATTAAAACAGACTATGATGCCCAACAAGATTATATTGTGGCTTGATGATTCCTTGACATATGAAACCTTACCCGCCAAACTTAGAAACCTATGCCAATGCGGCATTGAGATTAGATATTGCAACGACATTCGCTCTTACAAGAAATTAATCCCAACATTACTTGAAAACAGTTCTGCTTTCATTATAACAGTAGACGACGACGTAATTTATAATAAACATCTAATACACGATTTATGGAAAGGATATATCTCTGACCATAATATACAATGCACCGTTGGAAGCACACCTATTATAACTTCCACGGGATTCGCGCCATATGCGGAGTGGAAATCTTCACAAAAGCCCGTATCAGAACGACTAATTATGCCTATTGGAGTTGGAGGTGTATTATATCCTCCTAATTCTCTTGATGATGAGGTTACAAACCAAAAAGCATTTATGGAGCTCGCTCCTAACGCGGATGATTTATGGTTCTGGGTTATGGCCAAGCGCAAAGGAAGCAGTCATTCCATTGTCAAATCAAAAGGCACACGGTATTCGTTCGACGCCATTTATCAATACCTTCACAGAGGTTCTGCATTGACCCATTCTAACTTTGGCAAGTCTATGAACGATATACAGTTAAACAATATTATAAAGCATTACCGCATAAACCTATAATAACATTGCTATTAACCACTTATCTGAGAATCTCATTATCGTTCATCACACTAAAAGTATAATGAAAAAATATAAAATCGCAGTTGCTGGCACAGGATATGTAGGAATGAGCATTGCAACTCTATTGTCACAACATAACCATGTTACAGCTGTTGACATAATTGAAGATAAAGTCAACAAAATAAATAATCGTCAATCGCCAATTCAAGATGATTATATAGAACGCTACCTTACAGAAAAGCAGCTTAATCTCACCGCAACGATAGATGGAGCTGAGGCATACCGCGACGCCGATTTCATAGTTATTGCAGCGCCAACAAATTATGACCCTGTCAAAAATTTCTTTGACACACATTGCATTGAAGATGTAATAGACCTTGTTCTGAGTGTTAACCCGAATGCTGTAATGATAATTAAATCGACGATTCCGGTTGGATATTGTCGTAATCTTTATCTAAAGTATGCTACATTAGGAGTAAAGCATTTTAATTTACTGTTCTTCCCTGAATTTTTGCGTGAAAGCAAAGCTTTATACGACAATCTTTATCCTTCAAGAATAATAGCCGGAATCCCCCAAATTATAAATAAGCCGGAGTTTGCAGAAGATAACAAGGCCATTCTCGCTGTTACCGATATATCCCGTCTTGAACAAGCTGCTCAGACATTTGCATATCTTCTAAAGGAAAGTGCAATCAAAAGCGACATTCAAATTCTATATATGGGAATGAATGAGGCTGAGGCTGTAAAACTATTTGCTAACACATATTTAGCATTGCGAATCAGCTATTTCAACGAACTCGACACGTATGCAGAGCTAAAGGGCCTTGACTCTCGATCTATCATAGAAGGAGTTGGGCTCGATCCACGTATTGGCGACCATTACAACAATCCGTCTTTCGGATACGGAGGTTACTGCCTCCCAAAGGACACTAAACAACTTTTAGCCAATTATGCCGATGTCCCTCAGAATATGATGAGCGCTATTGTAGAAAGCAATAGAACCCGCAAAGATTTCATTGCAGACCAAATACTTAAAATAGCAGGTTATTATAGCTACTCTTCGGCCAACACATTCGGCAACGCCCCCGAACAAGAATGCGTAATAGGTGTATACCGACTCACAATGAAATCCAACTCCGATAATTTCCGCCAATCCTCCATTCAAGGAGTTATGAAACGTATAAAAGCCAAAGGAGCTAAAATAATTATATATGAACCCACTCTTCCGGACGGCTCTACATTTTTTGGCAGCATCGTAATAAACGATATCGAAAAATTCAAAGAGGCATCTCAAGCAATCCTTGCAAACCGTATAAACTCTGAGCTTGACGATGTTGCATCAAAAGTTTACACCCGCGATATTTTCAACCGTGATTAAGCCAGAACATTCAGACAGATTGGTGAGTATCATTACACCAACTTATAATTGCGCAAAATATATAGGGGAAACTATAAAAAGTGTACAGTCACAGACATATCAGGATTGGGAAATGCTGATCGTTGATGACTGTTCCAGTGACAATACTAATGAAATTGTTCAGCAATTTTCGGAAACAGATACCAGAATTAAGTACATATGCCTTAGCTCCAATTCGGGAGCTGCAGTTGCCAGAAATCACGCATTAAAGTTGGCACAAGGTCGCTGGATAGCGTTCCTTGACAGTGATGATCTATGGCACTCTGATAAATTGGAAAAACAAATCGCATATATGAAAAAGATTAACGCATCTTTTTCATACACACGATACTCTGAAATCAGAGAGGACGGCGAACATAACAACAAAATTATTTCCGGCCCCAAAAAGATAGGACGCATTAGAATGTTAGCATATTGCTGGCCCGGCTGTTTAACTGTTATGTATGATCGCAAAAAAATTGGACTTATACAAATTCCCCCTATCAAAAAGAACAATGACTATGCCTTATGGCTACGAATAAGCCACAAGGCTCCTTGTTTTTTATTTGACAAAACATTAGCCTCGTATCGAAAGCGCTCCGGATCTATCAGCAGCTCAAGCTATATATCATTGATTGAATGGCACTATAAATTATTTAGGGAGATAGAGAATAAAAGTGTATTCTCCGCAGCAATTCTAACAATCAACAATATATTTTGGGGAATCTATAAAAAACTCATTTATACTCATAGATTATGACATGCAAAGACACAATATTCTCAAAAATATAT
>ERZ777305.1489-NODE-1489-length-27021-cov-48.804680_pt1 | contig 27021 bp, 23 predicted proteins | sample MGYA00374965_ERZ777305 | MGnify/ENA primary metagenome ERZ777305 (study PRJEB29328, sample SAMD00013331) | mouse gut metagenome | study: EMG produced TPA metagenomics assembly of the Metagenome analysis of fecal microbiota from mouse which was promoted... | reverse complement strand
ATGGAATCAGTCCTAATTTTATCTTGCTCTAAAAAGTTTTATCGGACAGCAATAAATTTATTTGGTTTTGCTCTCGACTTATGCGTATATTTGCATGTTAAAAAGTAGCATGTTGTTTATGAAACGACTTCCAATATTGTCTGTGCTTGCGGCGGCGTCGGCCATTGCCGCTCCGGCACAAATGAATTCTCCTGCATCGCAAGGCTATATGGCCCGCGGGCTTGAAATGCTGTCGGCCGAGAATTACACCGGTTGTATCGACCAGTTGCGGCAGGTCGACCGCTCGTTGCTTTCAGCCTCTGAGGTTGAAGACGTGGATTGGGCGCTCGCTCAGGCCGCATTCGGCACCGGCGGCTCATCGGCGATTACGCATTTCAGACGTTTTCTTGCGCAGTATCCCTATTCTCTGCGTCGTGGCGAGGCTATGATGCGTGTGGGCGATTGCCTTTTCACCCGAAGCTATCCTGAAGCGCTGAAAGCTTATCGTGAGGTGGACGGCACATCTCTGAACCTCGACCTCCGCGACGACCTTGACTATCGCACGGCATACTGCATGATGCAGGTGGGCGAACAGGACGGTGCCGCTTCGCGTTTTGCAGCCATAGCTAACAGCAAGAAATATGGTGCGGCCTCGCGTTTCTACAGAGGTTACATTGCGTATGCCAAAGGTGATTATGCCGAAGCCGAACGCTATTTCTCCCAGGCGGATACGCGTGTCGCTCCGGGCAATATGTCAGAGTATTACCTGGCTCAGATTTATTACCGTACGGGGCGGTACGACAAGGCGCTTTCCTCTGCGCGCAACCTTCTGAAGCGTTCGGGGGTGTCCCGCGATTTTTCCGCGGAGGCCAACCGCGTGGCCGGAGAGTCTCTGTATCAGCTTGACCGTCAGTCCGAGGCTATTCCGTATCTTAAAAAATATCTTTCCGAGGCTCAGGAGCCGCTTCCGTCCGCGTTGTACATACTCGGCCTTGCTGAGTATGCCGAAGGTGAGTATTCCGCTGCGGTGTCCCATCTTGAGAGTGCGACAGGGGCCGACGACGCCATGGCTCAAAGTGCCTATCTTTACATCGGCCAGGCGCTGATGCATGAAGGCGACCCACAGGCGGCACTACTTGCCTTTGATAAGGCACGCACAATGAACCACGATGCGGAAGTCCGCGAAACTGCGTTCTATAACTATGCGGTGGCGCGAATGCAGGGCGGCCGTGTGCCGTTCGGCAGTTCGGTGGATACTTTCGAAGAGTTTCTGAGGCGTTATCCCGAGAGTTCGCATGCCGCACAGGTGCAGGAATATCTGGTGGCAGGCTATATGACCGACAATGATTACGATCGTGCTCTTGCGAGCATTGAGCGAATGAGCAATCCTTCGCCCCGTGTGCTTGAAGCCAAACAGAACATACTTTATACGTTGGGCGCACGCACTCTTGCCTCAGGAGATGCCGCATCCGCAATTCCTTTGTTGAGGCGTGCCGATGCGGTGGCGGCTTCAGGCGATGCTTACACTGCTCTTGAGGTGCGTATTGTGCTCGGCGAAGCACTTTACCGGACTGCTGATTATGCCGGCGCTGCCGATGCGCTTCTCGACTATGTGCGCCGTGCGCCGGCATCGGCGCCAAACTCGGCTGTGGCGCGTTACGACCTCGGATATACGCGTTTTGCCCAAAAACGCTACGATGATGCGGCCACAAATTTCACCCATGTCGTCGAGCGCCCCGGCGGCCTTTCAAAGGAAGCGGTTGCCGATGCCTACAACCGCCTTGGTGACACCCGTTACTATGCCTCAGACTTTGATGGAGCAGAAAAGTTTTACGACAAAGCATACTCGACATATCCCTCCGCAGGCGACTACGCATTATTTCAGAAAGGTGTGATGCAGGGTTACCGGCGCAACCACAAGGCAAAAATCGCCACTTTGACACAGATGTGCGAGCGTTTTCCGTCGTCGGTCCTTGTGCCCGATGCGTTGCTTGAGATTACAGAAAGCCGCATACAACTTGACGACAATGATGGCGCAATAGCCACATATCGACGTCTTGTCGCCGATTTCTCCGGAACGGAACAGGGGCGTAAGGGGCATCTGCAGATGGCACAGACAATGCTCAACGCCGGTCGTCGGGCCGACGCCGTGGAAACATATAAGGACGTCGTTAAGGCCTATCCCACGAGTGTGGAGGCCGCAGAGGCATCCGACGCATTGAAGCGTCTGAGCGCCGAAGACGGAACGTTGCAGCAATATATGGATTTTATAGCCGGAGTAGACGGAGCCCCGAAGATGGACGTAGCCGAGGCCGACCGGCTGAGCTATGAAACAGCCGACAAAGCGCTTGTGACCCAAGGCAATCCCGCACGTATGGAAGCATATCTGACGCAATATCCGTCGGGAAGCTTCCGCGTCCGCGCTCTTGAAAGTCTGATGCTGCATTATTCCGACAAAGGCTCTGACGCGGATGCGCTGCGCTGCGCCGATGAAATTGTGGCAAAGTATCCCGACAACTCTGCCGCGGAAGCCGCCCTCGCCATGAAGGCCGACGCCGACTATGCCGCCGGACGCGGTGAGGACGCTCTGCGTTTGTGGCGGATGCTTGAACAGCGTGCTTCGACAGCGAGCCGTCTTAACGCAGCCCGTATGGGCATAATGCGTGTGGCGCGTGATCTTGGCGACTATGCGCTTGTGGAGCAGGCCGCCGACGCGCTGCTCTCATCTTCTACGCTTGGTTCGGAAAACCGCACGGAGGTCACATATTCCAAGGGCATTGCGCTCAATGGTACCGGTCGTGGTGCGGAAGCCCGCACTCAGTGGGAAGGTATAGCGGATGCTACCGACGATTTGTACGGGGCCAAGGCCGCTTACTCGTTGGCACAGAGCTATTTTGATTCCGGAGACTTGTCGCAGGCACGCTCACAGGCAGAAGAACTCACCTCAAGCGGTACCCCGCATGCCTATTGGCTCGCCCGCGGATTCATACTGCTTAGCGATATTTATGCGCAGCAGGGCAAGAACTTCGAGGCACGTGAATACCTTCAGGCGCTGCGCTCCAACTATCCGGGCAATGAAAGCGACATTTTCGACATGATAGACACACGTCTCGAAAAGCTTAAGAAATAATGAAAAAAATCAGCTACATACTTCTTTTTGCGGCATTCTCCGCTCAGGCGCAGAAACTCAGCACTGAAATAACTGTAGAACGCACTGTAGTGCCTGCCGAGCGTGCTGCCACACGTCTGAATTCCGTGAACCCGTCCATAGTTCCGGCTCCTGTTCAGGACACACGTATCGATATGGCTGAGTACGGGCAGCCGGGCACACTCACACGTTCATCTTATCTGCTCGCACCTGCGGCGTGGGCCGACACTTTTGCCCTTTCGCCCTATCGCGGATATGTCAGTGCCGGATATTTTCCGGTTTATAACCTCGGCATTTCGGCAGGCTATCGCCTGTTGCAGACATCAGACACCCGTTTGGGTGTCTGGGGGCAGTTCGACGGTTATGCCTATGACAGCAAAGAACACGCGGAGAATGGCAAAACGCCCGACTTTAAAAATAATAGTTTTGCAATAGGCGCCGATTTCGACCGTCGTTTCGGTCGCGCAGGAGTGCTCTCAGCCGGTGTAGCGTACCGTTTCGGCAAGCAGAGCCTACCTGACAGCCATTATATTGTGGATCGCAATCTCAACATGGTGGACGCAAAAATAGCCTGGTGGGCCCGTGCCGGGCGAGTGGGCTACCACGTAGGAGCAGAACTGCACACCTTCGGCTATAAGGAAGATTATGGAAGTCCCAGATACGCCGATGGTATGCCTGAACCGCAGTTGCATCTTTTCGACAAGGGCACGGAAACCAGATTTGAAGCGAATGCCGGTTTGATTACGCGTCTTGGTGGCAGTAACCGGGCCGGACTTGAACTGAAGGCCGATTTCCTTTCGCGTCCCGACGGGATGGTCATAGTCCCCGATTTTGATAACAAGCGATGGGAAATTGCCGGAGCCGACGGCGGTACTCTCGGTGTCATGACAGCCACGCCGTATTATGCTTTCGGAGGAGATAAAGGTGTAAACCTGCGTCTCGGAGCGCGCTTCGACATAAGCACCGGAGGCAAAGATAAAAAATTCCACGTAGCGCCGGATGTGCTTGCAAGCTATGCGGCCAAAGGTTTCTCAATTTATGCCCGTGCCGGAGGCGGGGAGGTGTTGAATACGCAGCGCTCCCTGTACGATTACACGCCATTCTTTCCGGCCGGATGGCAGTATCGCCGCTCACATCTGCCGCTGACAGTGGATGCGGGTATTAATGTCGGACCGTTTGCAGGTTTCGGCATAGAACTGTTCGGAGGCTGGGCGCGCGCCAATAACTGGCTTATGCCAGCATTTGTGGCCGGCCTCGGTGGTGGCTATGGCGACGTCACATTCCTTGCCACGGATATAAAAGGAACGCATGCGGGCGTCCGCGCAAGCTATTCCTGGCGTTCAATGGTCGACGTGAAGGCATCCGTGGAGTTTGCTCCGCAGAAGCCCGGAAGCGGATATTATCTGTGGCGCGACCGTGCCAAAATGGTGCTGGAGGCGTCGCTTGCCGTGCGTCCTGTAGAAAAACTGGAAGTAAATGTGGGCTACGAATTGCGTGCCGACCGTGCGGCATACGGCTACGACGGAACGGAAATGCCGGAGGCCATCAGCCTTGGCGATGCAAGTCTGCTGTCGGTAAGCGCACGCTATTCCATAACGCCTGTTTTGGATGTGTTCGCGCGTGGCGACAATCTGCTCGGCAGCGACTACTATATGCTGCCTGGCGTGCGTGCTCAGGGGCTTCACGGCCTTGTCGGCGCATCGTTTAAGTTTTGATTATATTTCCTGCTATGTTTAATTTCTTTAGCAAAAAGAAAGCTGAGAAGCTTTGGTTCGATACGGATATACACTGCCACATTCTTCCCGGCATTGACGACGGCTCGCCCTCTGTCGAGCGTTCTGTAGAGTTGGTGGAGGCCATGCAGGAGTGGGGTATAGAGCGCATTTTCGCATCGCCGCATGTGACTATGGGCACATTTCCCAACACACCTGAATCCATCGCCTCGGCGCGCTGTGCCCTGCAGGCTGCACTTGACGAAAGAGGCAATACCCTTAAACTCGGCAACTCCGCTGAATACCGCCTCGACGACCTTTTTGAGGAGAATCGTAGCAAAGGTCTGTTGCAGACGCTCCCCGACGGGCATCTGATTATCGAGAATTCGTTTGTTCAGGAGCCGCTTACTCTCGACCGTCTTGTGTTCGAGCTGCAGGTTGACGGCTATCGCCCGATTCTCGCGCACCCCGAACGTTATTTTTATTATTACGAGAACCTTGACCGCTACCGCGCGCTGCACGACGCAGGAGTGGAGTTTCAAATCAATCTTTTGAGTCTTGCCGGATATTATGGCAAAGGCGAGCGGCGTATAGCCGAAAAACTCATAGACATGGGACTCGTCGACTTCGTAGGCACCGACCTGCATGGCCGTCGCCACGTGGAGAGCATCAGGGGGTACATGGCCACACGAGAGTTCCGGCGTCACCGCTCGGCTCTTGAGAAGGTGATTAAAAACGGACTTATACCCGACAACTGACATGCGGCATAAAATCATAAGCAGCGACGACGCGTCTGCCGTGCTTGCCCGCGGTGGTGTCATCGCATATCCCACAGAGACGGTCTGGGGCATAGGTTGCGACGCTACCAACAGCGAGGCCGTGCGACGCATATTCGCCATAAAGCGGCGTGCCGAGGCCAAAGCTTTGATAACTCTTGTGTCCGACGTTGCGATGCTGGAGCGTTGGGTCGACGACATCCCCGATGTTGCTTACGAACTGCTCGAAGCAGCAGTGGAGCCGCTGACGGTGGTGTACGACAGCCCTCGTGGTCTTGCTCCGGAACTGCTTGCCGAGGACGGCTCTGCCGGAGTGCGCATTGTGCCGCTGCGTCTGTTCCGCCGTTGGCGTAAGCCGCTTGTCTCCACCTCTGCTAATATCAGCGGCGCGCCGGCTCCGGTGTCGCTGAAAGCATTGTCGCAGGAAATAATAGATGCGGTCGATGCCATAGTGGATCCGGCGGACGCCCCTCCTGCGGCCGGAAAACCTTCCGCCGTGATTAAAATCAGTGCCGGCGGCTTGTTCAAAATACTGCGTAAGTGATGACCCCGGCCGGACTACAACGCATGCGTTATATGCTGAGCGACTACGTGCTGCTCAACCTGGGTTGGTTCACGTTCAATGTCGTTCGCTATTATTCGTTGCCGGCCGACTGGGCAGGATCCATTGGAGGTTTTCTTTTGTTGCCTTCGGTCATCCTCGGACAATGTGTGCTGCCGCTGCTTGCCATAGGGCTGTATGCCATTTCGGGCTATTACAACAGACCTTATGAAAAATCCCGTGTCGACGATGTGCTCAACACGGCGGGCGTATCGGCTCTGTCGGCGCTTATGATGTTCTTTGCGGTGCTTGTGAACGATGCCATCCCCGAGCGTCTGCTCAACTATCAGCTGCTGCTTATCCTGTGGTTTTTGCTTGCCGTGCCTGTCTATGCCGGACGTTATGCAGTCACGGCATCGGTGAAGCGGGCAATAAGCGGTGGCCATCTGCGTTTTGCAACCCTTGTGGTAGGCACGGGGGCGAGGGCGCGTGCCGTGGCCGAACGCATCAGACGCGTACCCACGGCCATGGGATTCGACATCATAGGTTTTGTCGCTGCCGACGGAGACTGCGGTGCCGACGGAGAATACATGTCTATGGAAGAAGCGTGTTCGCTGGTGCGCGACGGGATAGTCGCTAACGTCATTTTAGCTGATGAAAACTGCGATGTCTCGGAGACTGCCCGCTTGCTCGGCCTGTTCCTGCCTCTGCACTGCAGCATCTACATGGCACCGGACCTTTACGGGCTTCTTACCATGCGTCCGCGTGTCAATTCAGTGGCAAACGAGCCTTTGGTGAATATAGGTTCGGCAGGAGTGTCGCCAGCCACTGCCAATATGAAGCGTGTTGGCGATGTGCTGCTGTCGGCTCTTGCGTTGGTGCTGCTCGCTCCGGTATATATGGTGATAGCCGTAGCAGTCAAGGCCGACTCGCCCGGTCCGGCGTTCTACAGCCAGGAACGGGTAGGCTATCGCGGACGCCGTTTCATGATACGCAAGTTCCGCACCATGCACACCGATGCCGAGGTAGCCGGACCGCAACTGAGCAGCGACGGCGACAGACGCATCACGCGTGTAGGCGCCGTGTTGCGGAAGTACCGACTCGACGAGCTGCCGCAGTTCTGGAATGTGTTCATAGGACAGATGAGCATCGTGGGGCCTCGTCCCGAGCGCGAGCATTACCTGCGGCTTATTGCCCGTAAAGCTCCTTGCGTGGAGCTTCTTCATCAAGTTCGTCCCGGACTCACGTCGTGGGGTATGGTCAAGTTCGGTTATGCGCGCAATGTCGACGAGATGGTGGAGCGTCTTGCCTACGACATGCTGTATATTGAAAATGTTTCGCTCGGCGTTGACCTGCGGATAATGCTCCACACCATAAACACTGTGCTCACCGGCAAAGGCCTGTGAAACCATATAGTACAACTTTTATGAGTAAAGAACATAAAGACAACACACGTCCTCTCGGTCCTGATTACGGTCTTGTGGATGACGACGAAGAACTGGGCGCCACTACCTGTTGCGACGACCGTCCGCGCACGCTCCATGCGGCATTGATGCGTTTTATACAATGGCGTGAAAAGCATGTGAAGGAAAAGAATTTCGTACTGGTTCTTGCGCTTTTCGTGGGCATATTTGCCGGCCTTGCGGCAATGGTGCTCAAATGGCTGATACACAACATAAGCCGCCTGCTCACGACACACATAGACGTGTCGCAGGCCAATATCCTGTACATCCTTCTTCCTGCTGCGGGCGTGGTGCTCGTGGCACTGTATGTGCGCTATGTGGTTAAGGACAACATCTCGCATGGTGTCACACGCGTGCTTTATGCCATTTCGCAGAACAAGAGCCGCCTTAAGCGTCACAACATATACACTTCCGTGGTGGCTTCGTCGGTCACCATAGGTTTCGGCGGCTCGGTGGGTGCCGAGGGGCCGATAGTGTATACGGGTGCCGCCATAGGTTCCAATCTCGGCTCCATGTTCCGTCTTTCGCCGCGTATTCTTATGATACTTGTGGGCTGCGGTGCGGCCGCAGGCATAGCGGGTATTTTCAAGGCTCCTATAGCAGGCATGCTGTTCACTCTCGAAGTGCTGATGCTCGACCTCACCACCGTAAGTGTGATGCCGCTGCTTATCGCTTCCATCACGTCGGCCACAATTGCCTACGCCTACACCGGCTATGATTTCGAATTCTTCTTCGTGCAGAGCGAGGATTTCTATGTGGCCAAGATTCCGTTTGCAATAGTGCTCGGTCTGGTGTGCGGACTGGTGTCGCTTTATTTCACGCGTGCCATGAACATGATGGAGAATTTCTTCGGGCGTTTCCGCAACCCGTGGGGACGCACGGCCGTTGGCTGCGTAATCCTCTCCCTGCTCGTGTTCCTGCTTCCGCCGCTTTATGGCGAAGGCTACGGCGCCATCACCGGGCTGCTCAACGGCGACACATCGTCTATTGTCAACGGCTCCATATTCTACGGCGAAGCCTCCGAAACATGGTTTCTCGTGCTGTTCATAGCCGTGATTATCCTAACCAAGGCATTCGCCACTTCCGCCACCAATGGTGCCGGCGGTGTGGGCGGCACTTTTGCCCCGTCGCTGTATGTGGGCTGTATGACAGGATTCCTGTTTGCCTTTGTGTCCAACATGATGGGATTCGAGACCGTGCTCAGCACGAAAAACTTCGCCCTTATCGGAATGGCAGGCGTGATGGCTGGTGTTATGCACGCCCCGCTCATGGCCATCTTCCTGACGGCTGAGCTCACCGGTGGCTACGACCTGTTTCTGCCTCTGCTCATCGTGAGCACCATCGCCTACGGCACCATCAAGTTTTTCGAACCGTACAGCATCTACACCATGCGTCTTGCCAAACGTGGCGAGCTTCTTACGCACCACAAGGACAAAGCCGTACTCACTTTGCTTAAGATAGACAATGTGATAGAAACCGACTTCCTGGCCGTGCGGCCTGAAATGTCGCTGAAAGATATGGTCGACACCATAGCCAAGAGCAGCCGCAACTTGTTCCCGGTAGTGGATGCCGCCGGATGTCTTAAAGGCGTAGTGGTGCTTGACGAAATCCGCAATATAATGTTCCGTCCTGATCTCTACCGCAAGATGTACGTGAGCAAATTCATGTCGATGCCCCCCGCACGCATCGAGGTGGGCATGAGCATGGACAAGGTGATGAAGACATTCGACGACACCGGGGCATGGAACCTTCCTGTCGTAGACAACGGTGTCTATGTCGGGTTTGTGAGCAAAAGCAAGATATTCACTTCCTACCGTCGGGTGCTGAGGCATTTCAGCGAGGACTGAATACGACAACCGGGCCGCGCCATCATGGCGCGGCACCGTGCTTTATGCCGGTCTGTTTATTTTGTGTTGTCGGATTTCTTTACGTTGGCCTGACGTTCGGCGGAGCACGCCTTCATGTCGCGGTGGTGGTTGCCTTTGTGGCGTCCCTGCGCTATGGCCTGATGGTTGCGTCCCATGCGTTGCGAGGGAGCGTTTATTGCCATGTTTTCAAGGAACACTACGTATTGTTCGGGCGTGAGCACCGACTTCATCTCGTCGAGATGGGCGCGGCGCATCTGTTTGCGCTGTGCGGCATTCTGTTCGCGTGCCTGGCTGCGGTCCTTCATTTCGGCCTTGCGTGCTTCACGCATTTCTTTGGCTTTCTTGGTGCGACTTTCTTTGATGGCTGCTATCTTTGTCTGTTGCTCGGGAGTCAGCGTTATACCTTCCATGAACAGCTCCATGCAGCAGTTGTCGGCCTTTTGTGCAGTGGGGCATGAAGCGTTGGCAGGGCATGTGGCGGGTTTCTGAGCCATTGCTCCGATGCCTGTGGCGGCAATGAGTGCCAGTGCGATAGAATAAATCTTCTTTTTCATATTGATGTTGTTTTTGAAGTACTGTCTTGTTCAGTTTACACACCAATAAGACGCCGGCGCAGCAGAAAGGTTTAAGCGCATTAGGTTTAATTAACAGTAGATAAGGATATAAAAGCCTGGAAAGTGGCTGCGGAAGCGACAGAATAAAGTATAACTCTTTTTTAGAGATACTTCTACGTCGCAAAAAGCTGTTTGTTAATGGGGTATCTTGTTTTTGATATTAAATTACAAACACTGAATTGTATTTTTAACACTAAAAAAACAAGGCAAAAAAACACGCTAAATTTGTTTAAATCAACAAATATCATTATTTTTGCGACACATTAAGTATCTCTAAAAAAGAGATGTTCTTAAAAATAGCCTTGAGAGGACCCTCAAGTTTTCGGAAGTTTGACAAACTATGCACTTAATCTATTGTAAATGTGGTGTGTACGCTTTGTCAGGCCAAATAATAGAATATTCATAAGCCAACCTTTCGCTTTCGATGCACGCCGACGTCAGCCAATGGTATGTACTTAATCATATCGACTCCACTTTGGGAAAGCAGGAGGCGGTGGTGCGTTCGAAAATAGAGAAATTCAACCTTAGCCAGTCTGCGTCGCTCGAGGTGTTCGCTCCCACATTCGTATCGGTTGTGAACATCGGCGGAAAGTGTGTCCGCACCGAGCATCCGCTCACGTTTCATTACGTGTTCGTGAAAGGGACATTCGATGCAGTGAAGAAACTTTGTGGTATGGCCGGTGGATTTTCATTCGTTTTCAACCATGGAGGCGCCGGGCGCTATGCCATACTCGCCGACCGGCAGATGGAGGATTTCCGCACTATCGCACGCGCTTACCAGAACCGTCTGCCGTTTTTCTACATCGACGACGTAGACCTCGAGGCCGGCGACAAAGTGGAGGTGGTGGAAGGCGACTTTCCGGGCTTGGTAGGCTATTTCATTCCCAACGCAAAAAGCACGACAGGCAATATAGTCCTTCAGGTGACACAGAGCCTTGCCACTATTGCTTATAATATAAATGTGAAGTCGGTGCGCGTGCTCGAATTTTCAAAGAAGTCGCGCCGTAGCTACGACCAGATTGACGCTTTTGTGCCGAAATTGTATGGCGTATTGCGCAAGTTCAATCAAGGTACAGGTCTTGCAGCCAAGGAAATCGGAGAACTCACGGTGTTTTGCCGCCGCATGGGCATTGTGCGCTCGGGCAACAGCAAGTTTGATGCCAAACTGTCGGCCATATTGGCTGCCGCTCACCACATCCTCGGCAACCATGATGAAGCTGCCGAAGCCGCCCGGCGTTTTGAGAAACTGAAAAACGCCATCACTTCCGACGCTGCGCAGGCATTGGTTCTGTTGCTCGAAGCTGTCGTGAAAAACGATTCCGTCGCATTCCGCTCCGGCAAGGAAGCATTGGGGCAGACAGTCGACAAGACATCGCAGGCTCTCGTGCGGTTGCGCGCAGAGTACGAATTCTACAATGATTATTTCGGTATAGCATGACGGGCACGCGAGACAGATACACATTGCCCGATATTCCTGAAATCGGCCGTATAAACGGTCGGGAAGTGGCGGCCTACACCCACCTGTTGCTCGCTTTGCTGCAGCGCTCCGACCGCTTCTGTTGCGGCACAGCCCCCGCCGCCTACACCCGCGCTTTGCTGCCGAAAGCCAAAGCCTGGATAAAAAAGATAGAAGACTCGGTGGCTCTCGTGCCAGCCGACGGACTTGTGGCCGCCTTGGAAGGCTTCGACATGCTCCACCGCATCGCGTTCGGATGTCCCGCATCGGGCGATTTCACCGGCCGTTGCTATATGGCGGCTTTCGAAGCCCGCGCCGCAGGAGGCCGGAGCGTTGCCGACACCGACCTGTTCCGTGCCGTGGCAGAGCGTCTTCATCAGCGCGACAAGGCCTTTTTCGGACGCCCGATGCTGTGGTATGTCGACACCCTTGAGCGCTGGCACAAGGCATGTTGCCGCACCGGCGCTTTCTCCGGCATTCCGCTTCACACAGCTCTGCGTCAGGCAGACCTTTTGCTGCATGAGGATTTGTTTGCATTCGAAGGCAGCCGCCAGGAGATATTGAAACAGAACCTTGCCGCGCATTACGCCGGATGTGTTCTGGCCGGCGACGCCTACGACAACGACGGCGATACACTGCGGGCAAAGCTCGCGTTTCTGAGGGGCAACCGCCGGAGTGTTGCCTCGCCTTCGCAGGCTTCGGAGGCGGAACAACGCCTGCTGTGTGCCCTCGCCATAAGCCCCGACATTCCGGCACACGACCGCCGGGCTTTCGCACTCGATGCCGAGTTCAACGCCGCGCTTGCCGAGACCGTATCCTGACATGAAAAGCAATTCAAGAACAGCCAAAAGCATCAAGAACAGTGTGGTGGCGATGTCGTTCTACATCGTCAACCTCGCTTTGCAGTTCTTCTCCCGCAAAGTGTTCCTTGACTACCTCGGCACAGAGATTCTCGGCCTGAACACCACGGCCATGAATCTGCTGCAGTTCCTGAACCTTGCCGAGTTGGGCGTAAATGCCGCCGTGGGCTTTACGCTTTATAAACCGTTGCATGATAATGACATCCAGTCTGTCAATGAGATAGTGACATTGCAGGGACGTCTTTACAGGCGCATTGCAATGATAATAATAGGCGGCGCGGCCGTGCTGATGTGCTTTTTTCCGCTGATATTTGCCAAAATAGAGCTTCCGCTGTGGTATGCCTACGCGTCGTTCGGAGTACTGCTGTACAGCGCTATGCTCGGCTATTTCGTGAACTACAGGCAGATAGTGCTCACCGCAAGCCAGCAGGACTACAAAGTGCTCTACAGCTATAAATCCGTGATGATTCTGAAAGTGCTTTTTCAGATGTGCGCCGTGCGATATTTCGACAATGCCTACGTATGGTGGCTCGTTCTCGAAGCAGCGTTTGCTTCCGTAGCATCGCTTTCGCTGCACCGCATGACTATGAAGGCATTCCCCGCACTTGTCGACAGTGGTCATTCGTTCCGCCAGCTACGTAAGAAATATCCTGAATTCACAACTAAGATTAAGCAACTCTTTTTCCATAAAATCGGCTCTTTCGCATTGTATCAGATTTCTCCGTTCATCATATATGCCTATACTTCGCTCTCTCTTGTCACTTTGTACGGCAACTATATGATTATTTTTTCTGGCATACAGATGTTGGCGCAGTCGGTGTTCAACAGCATAGTAGCCGGAGTGGGCAACCTTGTGGCCGAAGGCGACAGAGAAAAGATACTCCGCGTGTTTGAGGAACTTTTCAGTCTGCGTTATTTTTTTGCTGCCGTCCTTACTTTCGGTATGTATGTGCTTGCTCCTCCGTTCGTGACATTTTGGATTGGTTCGCAATATCTGTTGCCCGATTCCACCCTGCTGCTGATTACGGCTATTCTTTATGTGGCGCTGACGCGTTCTGCCGTCGACACATTCATAGGTGCCTACGGCCTATTCGGGGACGTATATTCTCCATTGGCGGAAATGCTGCTGAATGTAGGCATCTCTGTGGTGTTCGGCGCCGCATATGGGCTTGACGGCGTGCTTTTCGGCGTGCTTGCGTCGCAGGTGGTTGTGATTATGCTTTGGAAGCCCTATTATCTGTTCAAGAAATGTCTTACCGGTCATTTGACGTTCTATGTGCGCATTTTTATTAGCCACAATGTCGTCGGCATCGGCTTGGCAGTGACAGTGGTGGCGATTTCGAATATTCTAATAGATAAGTCCGTTACGTCGGCCATGCCTGCGTTTGTGTCCGGATTGTTTATAGTACTCCTCTATGGTATTGTTCTGTGGGGGATGCTTTATGTTTCCGCCAAAGGAATGCGGATGGCGGTGGCGCGTTTTCTGAGATTATCCAATTCTTAAGTATTTATGGCAAAATCAGTCGATATGTCTTCTCCTAAAATCAGCATAATAGTTCCTGTCTATAATACGTCTGCTTATTTGAAAGATAATTTCGAATCGCTCAAGCATCAGACTATGACTGATATAGAAATAATATATGTGGACGATGCCTCTACCGATAATTCTTTAGAAATGCTGCGTGCATTTGCCCGTGAGGATGAAAGGGTGGTGGTGATAGCTCAGGAATGCAACCGACGCCAGGGTGCTGCGCGCAATGCCGGTGTGAAAGCCGCGAAAAGTCCGTATGTGATGTTCGTCGACAGCGATGACACCATATCGCCGCGTATGTGTGAACTTCTGTATGGCAAGACCGTCGGCTCTCCCGATATGGTGGTGTGCAATTACAAAAAAGTGTTCCACGACCACGAATGCGTGGTTGAGGTAATTCCTGCAGGATGGGAGTGTATGCCGATGGAGACCCTTAAATTAAAAATGTCGGCTTCGCCGTCAGCTTGCTCCAAGCTGACGGCGAAGGACTTTCTGCAGTCTAACGGCCTGTTGTTTCCTGAAATGATAATCTACGAAGATATGATTATTCCGCTTTGGTATATGAAAGCAGAGAGAATAGAGTTCGTAGAGAAACCGTTGTACAACTACTTCTCAAGGGAGAACTCCACTGTTACTCACCGTTCGCGCCGGCATCTTGACAGAGTGAAGGCGTTGGAGATATTTCTCCAACGATCGAAAGAAATGGGACTATACGAAGCATATCCCGAAGTGGTGAAAAGCTCCGCGCTTCTCCACGGATGGTATTATTTGCTCAAATCATGGATTTTCCAGATCCCGGGTTTCCCTTTTCGTGAGATACGCAGAGTGCGCCGTAGACTGAAGGCAGATTTCGGCAGGCTGTATTACAAAGAATATATGGGGCGACGTTTCGGCGCGTATGTCAGGCTGCTTATACTCGCCTGGTCGGTGTCCGAAGCCGCAGGCATCACCGCCTATGCGACGATAAAATGCATGCTTGACCTCAAACGGAAATTATTCAAACGGGATTAATCTTTTTCTTACCTATAACGGCTTGAAACAATGAACACCATATTGTTTGACGGAACCTCCATGCAATCGGAAAAGCATGTAAAATTCCATGGAGGAGGCGAGTACGCCAAATTTATTTTAAAGGCAGCCTTAGATGCAGGCTACACGTTTGATGTGGCGTTGAACCCTGACATGTTTCTGGATGATACCACCCTAAATATCATAAGAAAGCACAAACTGAACACTATGTACGTGCATTCCAAAGAGGAATTGTATGGCGTAATAGATGCCGGTGGCTATCGCGTGTTCTACTCTGCGCTCCCCTACAATTATTTTGATTACAGTGCGCATGCCGACTTCATAGGAGTGCTGCACGGCTTGAGGCCTCTGGAAATAGTGTGGGACAGGTATAGGCATAAATATAGCTCCAATCGTCTGAAAGCATTAGTCATATGGCTCATATCGCATAGCGGATGGATAAAAGGCAGATTTAAATTACAGAAAATGCAGGAATTTTCAAAATTGCTGGGCATACCCCGGAGCACATTCATCACAGTGTCGAACCACACAAAATACGCTCTTCTCAATTTTTTTTCTGCTATCAATACAGAAAGGATAAAGGTGTTCTATTCTCCGTTCGAAACCCTGTCGTGTACTCCGCATTGTGGAAAAGAAGCCGATAAATACTTTCTGCTCGTAAGCGGCAATCGTTTCGAAAAAAACACTTACCGTGCCATGAAAGCTTTCGACAAACTGTTTTCCGATGGGAGACTGGCTGGATTTGAGGTAGTTGTCACAGGCGCGGAAAACTTGCCGTTTCGGGGAGAGATTAAAAACAAGCACCGCTTCCGCATGCTGCCATACGTCGACACCGAACGCCTTGCCCGTCTTTATGCCGGTGCATTCTGTTTCTTCTATCCGTCGCTTAACGAAGGCTTCGGTTATCCGCCGCTGTTGGCCATGTCCGCGGATACACCCGTCATAGCCTCCTCGGCTACAAGCATCCCCGAAGTGTGCGGCAATGCGGCCATGTACTTTTCTCCCGAGAATATAGACGACATGCGCAACCGAATCCTTCAGATAAGCGCCGATGTGGAAAAAAGAGAGGAATTGATAAAAGCAGGTAGAGAAAGAGTGGCATTTCTCCAACAGAAACAGCAGCGAGAACTATCTGAATACCTGGCGCTGGTATTCGGGCAGCTCGGTTGCTAATTTAATGAAACCAATCAAAACTATGTCGCACGTTGAAAACGGGCATTATACAGAGCCTATGGTGTCGGTGCTGATGAGCGTGTACGGCGAGCCTTTGGAATGGCTTCGTGAAGCTATCGACTCGATATTGCAACAGACATACACCGACTTTGAGTTCATAATAGTCAACGACAATCCCGAAAGAGAAGAACTTGACGGCTTTTTGAGAGAATCAGCCACAGGCGACAGCCGGATACGCTTAATCCGTAATCCTGAAAACATCGGCCTAACGAAATCTCTTAACATTGGCCTGCGCGAGTGCCGCGGGCGTTATGTGGCCCGGATGGATGCCGACGATGTGTCGCATAGTACGCGATTCGAAAAACAGGTGGCATATATGGATGCCCATCCCGATGTGGTTGTGTGCGGGACTGACATTAATTATTTCGGCGATGTGCCGGTCGCGACGTATTCCGACTGGATACACGAGTCTGACGAAGAAATAAAGGCTCAGATGCTGTCCAATTCCGGCTTCGCGCATCCTACGGTGATGATTCGTCGCGAAGTGCTTGAGGCCAATTCCATCAGCTATGACGAGGCATACCGCCAAGGGCAGGACTACAGGCTTTGGGAACAGCTTTATGACTTCGGAAAGTTTGCGAACTTAGGGCAGAAATTGTATAATTACCGTCTGTCGGCATCCCAGGTGTCGAAGAAATCGAACACTGCACAGGTGGCTCTGGGGCTTGCTGTAAGGCGCAGGATTATAAAAAAATGGCTTTTAAGCATTGGAATAGACGATTTTGCTCCGGATTCGGCCACGGATGCCGATGTGCGCCGGGTGGCGCGCCGTATTCCGAAACATGATGCGGCAAACCGGTCGGCTCTGACGGTGTTTCTCCGTACCTATTATTTTTCGCGCACGGAATCGGTGGCGCGGACATTTCTCCGGGCTGTCGCGGCAGGGCATTTTTTCAGATTTTCGTTCAAAGACAAGTGCCGCTATGCGGCAATACTGTTCGGGCTGAAGAAGCCTATAGCATGGTAATTCAATAACAGATGCTTTTCGCAATAGTTTTTCTTTTTATCTATAATATCTGCTTCTCCTTTATTCCGGGCACTATAAGGACGAGGCTTATTATAAGTGTTATAGGGATGCTTTGGTTTTTGAAAAACAAAATTCCGAGGCCGGGCGTCAAAATTATCTCCGGAATCTTGGCATGTATATTCATTGCCATAATATTTTCCTTGATTAACAGATATTTTGACTATTGGTTCTTCCAATATCTGGTGTTGAATCTGCTGTATGTGTTCGGCGCTTTCTTTATTGCAAAGACCTTGGTAAGAAACCGGAGTATAAGCATCAATGATTTTTTGAATCTGATATTGGTCTGCATACTTGTCCATAATTCCATATCGTTGGTGGCTATGGGGCTTTCTCCTTTGCAAAATGCTATGTATTATGTCCAGAAGTTGAGTAATCAGGAGTTGATATATGGAATGATGCTCAGCAAGACAAGGGCAGTAGGTCTTGGCGATGGCAATTTTTTTCATGGTGGTGCCATCTCCGGCATAGGACTCATTCTCAGTCTTTATCTTGGCAAGACAGGTCATATATCTTCAACTAAGTGCATTCTTAGTTTCCTGATTATTTTAGTGTCGGGCATGTTCATCGCACGCACCACTATTTGCGGTTTCGCGGGTCTTTATCTTTTGTTCAACGGTTCGTCGCGCGACAGGAAAAGACTGCTTTCAATAACATTGAAATTAATAATTGTAGGAGTGGTTGCGGGTGGCCTGTTTGTCGCATATGCTTCGCAGTACATGAATCTCGGATGGGCTTTTGAATTCGTGTTCTCTTATCTTGAGAAAGGCGAACTGGAAACGGCGTCGTCCAACCATCTGCTCACTATGTATGTATTGCCCGACACTTTGACCACCCTGTTCATCGGCGACTCCCGGATGCTTAATCCCGACGGCTCGTACTACATGCATTCAGATGCCGGCTTTATACGCCATCTTTTCTACTGGGGTGTGCTTGGCTCTCTGGCCTACTGGCTGTTGCAGATGTATATATGCAAAGTCGCCTATGAGGCATCCGGCCGCGACCGCAACATACGCAACCTGCTCGTCACGTTGCTCATTTACATGCTTGTGCTCAACATAAAAGGCTTCATAGACATAAACTACATGTTCTATATGATAGCTGCATTTTTCTCGGTAAAAGCTGTCCGCAATGAAAATAGGCATTCTTATCAATGACATAACCCGCACGGGAGGCACTGAAAAAATCACGGCTACGCTGTCCGATGTGTTCTGCCGCAACGGACACGATGTCGCTATAGTGTCGTGCTACAAGAGCAACGACTGCACATCGTTTCACTTCAATGCAGATGTGGACATGCTGTATCTCAGCCGGAGTGCGACACTCGCTGGCAGGATGCAGAGAATTAAAAACTACGTTTCTCTTATTTCGGAATTGCGTCGTGTTGTGCGCCGGGAGAAGTTCGATGTGTTGCTGTGCCAGAGCTTTCCCATGTCGTTCATGGGCATAACGGCATGCCGCGGTACGCGCACGAAAGCCGTAGCTTGCGAGCACACTTCCTATGATTATTATGGCCGCGGTGTGCGGCTTGTCTCGAACGCCATATACCGGTTTGCCGGCGCTCTTGTCGTCATAAATTCATCCGACAAGGAAATCTACGACAGATTCTGCAAACGGGTGTTCATGATTCCTAATATTGTCGGTTTAGACAACGGGCCGAGGCAGCAGGCATCATACTCCCGCAATATTGTTTCGGTGGGGCGTCTTGAACATCATAAAGGTTTCGACAGGCTGATTGAAGCCATGCGTGCCGTTGTGTCGCGCCATAGTGATGCTACGCTGCACATTTATGGCGACGGCGACGAAAGAGACGCGCTCCGGCAGCAGATAGACAGAGCGGGGCTTTCATCCAATGTGTTTCTGCACGGATTCTGCACGGACCCCGGCCGAGTGTATGCCGGCAAAGCTTTTTATGTGCTCCCGTCGCGCATCGAGGGCTTCGGACTCGTGCTTGTCGAGGCGGCTTCGTTCGGCCTGCCGTTGATAGCATTCGATTGTCCGAACGGCCCGAGAGACATCCTGGCCGACGATGGCGGAATCCTTGTCGCGGACAATGACGTGGCAGGTTTGGCCGACGCCATGCTACGGCTTCTTGAAGACGAGCCGGCGTGGTTGCATTATCGGGAGCGTAGTCGTGCGATTCCGTCCCGCTACAGTGAAGAAAGCATTTATCCTCTATGGCGTGGCCTGTTCGAGTCGCTGCCGACATAAAGCCTATACATTTCTTTTTAGACAAACTTTCATGAAAATCCTTCATATCCAGGTGCTCCCGAAGCTATCCGGAGTGCAGCGTGTGTCGTTGGAAATATTCAAATCTTTGCCGCCGGAATATGATAAAACCGTGATGTTCAGCAATGAAACCGATTGCGGCAGTTTTGACGAATGTGTGCGTGAGTTTGAGGCCACCGGTGCTAAAGTCATTTTTTCGGACAACCTTAAGCGTGAGATTTCTCCCTTGTGCGATTTTCGTGCAATGAAGGAAATCTATCGTCTCTGCCGGAAGGAAGGCTTTGACATCGTGCATACGAATTCGACAAAGCCGGGCATCGTAGGCCGTATAGCGGCAAGGTGTGCCCGCGTTCCGAAGGTGGTGCACACCGTGCACGGTCTTGCATTCCACCGCTTCATCCGTTTTCCGCGTTGGCAGTTCTATTGGGCATGCGAAATGGCGGCATCTGTATTTTCCCACAAAATCACTATCGTAAACCGCTATTATCAGAAGCATTTCAGGTGGTTCAGGAAGAAAACGTCCACCATATACAATGGTCTTGATTTCTCTAAATTTCCGCAGTTGGAATTGCGCCGTTCCACGGATAAAAAAGTCAGGATATTGTTCGTCGGACGTCTTGACACTGCAAAGAATCCCATGATGCTGCTCCGTGTGGCAAGAAAGGTATGCGATGTTTATCCCGAGACGGTGTTCACATTCGTAGGCGACGGAGAGTATATGCAGCAATGCCGTGATTTTGTCGCGGAGAACAAGTTGGACACGAATGTGGAACTGGTGGGATGGAGCGATAATCCGGCTCAATATTATGCATCGCACGACATTTTCGCCATGACGTCGATATATGAGGCTTTCGGCCTTATTTTCCTGGAAGCCGGATTTTATGAATTGCCGTCCGTGGCCACTACGGTGGAGGGCATTCCTGAAGTTGTGGCAGACGGTGTCACAGGATTTCTTTCAGAACCTAACGATGAGAATTCGTTCGTCCGGAATCTTGTCACATTGATAGAGAACCCTGAAATGCGGAAGAAAATGGGCGTTGCTGCCAAAAAACGTGTTACGGAAAAATTCAGCGCCGGCAAGATGGTAGAGCAGTACATTTCCTTGTATCAGGCAAAATAACGCGTATTACCGGCGGGGCAATATGGTCTGTACTCCATAAAATGAAATGGGCGCATAGCCCCGGCAGCCGCGTCAGCGACAAGTCTTGATTGTAGCCACGGGCAATGGCCGCGTCAGCGGTCGCGCAGCCCGTGGTTTTTCGTTCTGTCAGAAAGGCAGGGCTGCGTAGCTACGGCTCCGGGCTATTGTCCGCCCCTCGGCAGCAACTCGAAGGAATCGACGTAGACCGAGGTGGTGCTGTGCTTGATTGCGTTGCGGTCCTCCCAGTAGCGTGTGCGTATTTTGCCTTCGAGCAGCAGGCGTGAGCCTTTGCGGATGTATTTCTCGGCAAATTCGGCGGCGGCATCCCACATCACGATGTTGTGCCATTCGGTGCGCTCCGGAATCTGAACACCGGCCGGTGTGGTATAGGCAGGCTCGTTCGTCGCGAGCGAAAACTCGGCCACGAGGCGCGTCTGCACATAGCGCATTTTCGGGTCGGCGCCTACGTTGCCCATTAGTATGGCTTTGTTCATAGCGTGGTTATTTACGTGGTGATACACATGCCGTCAGGCCTTCGGCCACGGCGGCGGAGAATCCTGCGCGTTCCATGGCCATGAGTCCGCGTATTGTGGAGCCGCCCGGTGTGGTCACGCTGTCGATGAGTGCTTCGGGGTGGATGCCGGTGTCGAGCATGGCAGCGGCGCCGCGGAGTGTCTGTGCTATGTAGGAGGTGGCATCGGCGGGAGTAAGACCGAGAGCTATTGCGGCTTCGGCAGAGGCTCTTGCATAGCGCAGTGCATAGGCAATGCCGCAGGAAGCGACGGCCATGGCCGGCTCGAACAGACGTTCTTCCACTACGGCCACGCGCCCTGTGGCCTCGAGGCTGTGTGCGAGCAGCTGCGCGTCGGCGTGGGCTTCCGCGTTGTGGCATAAGAAACTCATGCCCTCGCCGTTGTCGATGGCGACATTTGGCATTAGCCGGATTGCTTTATTTGCGCCGTATGCCTCGAGTTCGGCGAGAGTTATGCCCGGAGCGAGCGACACAAAGGATGCGTAGGGACACGCATGCCTCGCTTTGGACAATTCTTTCAGTATGATGTGCGGCTTTACGGCCAGTATCACGATGTCGGCTCCGGCGCATGCGCTTGCAGCGTCGTGATATACGGCCATGCCCGGACATTCGTATGCGAGAGCCTCGGCTTTTGCGGCGGTACGGTTTATGACGGCCACTTTGTGGCCCGCTTTCCACAATGCGCGGGCTATGGGTGCTCCCATGTGGCCTGTGCCTATTATTGCTATGCGGTTCATAGTTGAAGGAATTTTGGAGCTGTAAGATAAACGCCGAACGATATGCCTACGTTCCATCCTGAGGTGTAGCCTGAGGAGTAGTTGCACCATCCTGCGATGGACGCGAAGGGGAGTTTGTAGACCACGGCGGCTTCTCCGAAAAATTCAGGGTCGGAGAGCCAACGGCCGTAATAGGCCTCGAAACTGTCCTGCCGCTCGCATATCTTGCGGAGTGGCAGGAAGCCGTATAGGCCGAGGCGGGCGCTCAGCGACTCGTTGTAGCGGTAGACAGGCACGATGCCTCCGGCCACGAAGCTGTTGGCTCGGAACGACGCACGGAAGGCGTCGGCCGACGATGGCGTGGGTTCGAAGCATGGTGCGCCCGTGATGGCGGCGTTGTAGTTGGATGTCAGTTTGCGTGTCGACACTATGGCCCGGCTTTCCAGACCGAGAGTGAAATGCCTTGATGCGGGCAGATAATGGCGCGTGACGAGTTCGGCCTGTGCCCATAGCGGTGTGCGCTTGTCGGCGCTCAGACCCGTCAGGGCCGAGCGGTGGTTGTAATCGCCTCCGACGGCCATTGCGCGGGCACGTACCGACGCGCCCTCGAGAGGATAGTTTTCTGCATCGAGAGTGGAGCGCGAATAAGCCGCTCCGGCTTGCCACAACACATAGGACGCGCGGTCACGGCCATATGCGAAATTGTCGATGGAGTTGTCTCGGTAGAAATAATCGAGCAGATTGCCTATGCCGCAGAATAGGTCGGCGGCTCCCGAACGTCCGGCCGCAATGCTGAGTTTCAGGCGTCCGAAGTATTCTTTGCGGATTACATACACAGGCAGGCGGTTGTCGAAGAACGCTGCCGGCGATTCGTAGAACTTTCGGCGCGCAACCACGCCCTCCACGCCTACAGACATAGGCATGCGCGACGGCATGAACAGGCGCGCGTCGGCGTGTGCCCCCATATAGCTTTGACCCACCCATGCTCGCAGGCTTGCATCCATGCTGTTGAAACTCAGGGTGCTGATACGTCCGGAAAGGAACAGGTAGCTGTTTGTCGAAGAAGTGAGATAACCTCCCACGCCGGCCTGCATGTCGTTGCGCAGCCATGCGCGTGCGCCGAGGCGGAACAGGCGTGCCGAGTCGGGCCGCACCGCCGTGAGGCTCATGTCGCTTATGCGTCCTGTGGATATGGCCCGGTAATAGGCTTCGCGGGCTTTGGCTATGCCGAATGTGTCGCTGCTGTTACGGCTGAAAAAATGAGCCATATAGCGGTTCTGTTGTGGAGTGCCGCCGCTGACGTCGATGCTGTCGAAGCGCAGGTAAGGCACGCGGGCGCGGAATTGCTCGCGCCTCATGGCTCGTGCCGCCGGGAGTGTGCGTGATGTCACGCGGCTCCGTATGCTGTCCATATGCGCCATGGCGGCATCGTAGCCCACGCGGTATATTTCCTGCGCTTTTCCGAAGTCGAGCAGCCCGAAGCGGTCGAGGTCGATGCGCATGCCCACAAGTTCGTCTGCCGGAACGTCGGCAGGGTCGGGGGCGCATATGAGGTTTTCAAGTTGCGCGATGATGGATGTCTGCGGGCCTTTGTCGCTGCTGCCCACGTTCACGCCTATCATTATGTCCGGTGCGAAGTCGGAGCGCATGACGTCCAGCGGATAGTTGTCGTAGATTCCGCCGTCGTAAAGCAGGCGTCCGTCCACCTCCGTGGGCTGGAATACGCCCGGAAAGCTCATCGATGCGCGCACGGAGCGTCCGAGGTCGCCACGCGAAAGCACTACTTTGCGTTTCTCCGCCGGCCACGAAGCCACACAGCGGAAAGGCACCATCAGGTGGTCGAAATCGCCTCCGCAGGCGGCCGTGTACGGCGAAAAAAGACGCATGAACTCGAAGTTCATGGGCAACGGCGAGATGAAACTCGCAGGCACGGCTGCGGTAGAGTCGCTGCGGCCGATGTTGAAGGTGAACATGGCGGGCGACGGTGTGGGCGCACTGAAATAGTATGACAATGACGGGTCGATAGTGCCCGTGCTCCAATAGCCGAACTCCCGCGAGGTTATCAGTTCCATCATGTCGGCGGGAGTAAAGCCCATTGCATATAGCGAGCCTACTATGGCGCCCATGGATGTGCCTGTCACGTAATCGATAGGTATGTCGTTCTCTTCAAGCGCCTGTATCACGCCTATATGCGCGATGCCCTTGGCTCCGCCTCCGCTCAGCACCAGACCTACGCTTTGTCTTGTGGCGGCGGCAGAGTGGGCGGCGAAAGCCACGACGAGAAAAAGAACCCAACAGCAGCGTTTCATCATTGCTGTTGAATAAAAGAGTCTTTGAATCCGATGAAATAGAGCACGCCGTCAAGCCCGATGGTGGATATGCTCTGCTTGGCGGTCTGCTTTACCTTCGGTTTTGCGTGGAACGCGATGCCGAGACCGGCGGTTGCGAGCATGGGCAGGTCGTTGGCTCCGTCGCCCACGGCTATAGTCTGGGCGATGTCGATGTTCTCGACTTGCGCTATTATTCTCAGCAGTTCCGCTTTTCGCTTGCCGTCCACGATGTCGCCGAGATAGCGGCCGGTGAGTTTGCCGTCCACGATTTCAAGTTCGTTGGCGTACACGTAGTCGATGCCGAATTTCTGTTTCAGATAATTGCCGAAATAGGTGAATCCGCCGGAAAGTATGGCGGTTTTGAATCCGGTGCGTTTCAGCACCTCCATCATCCGTCCCACGCCTTCAGTGACAGGCAGATTCTCGGCTATTTCGCGCATCACGCTTTCGTCAAGACCTTTAAGCAGCGCTACACGTTCGCGGAAACTCTCGCAGAAGTCTATTTCGCCCCGCATGGCGCGCTCGGTGATAGCTTTTACCTGATCGCCGACGCCGGCCCGCACGGCGAGCTCGTCTATAACCTCCGTCTCTATCAGTGTGGAGTCCATGTCGAAACATACCAGACGCCGGCAGCGGCGGAACACATTGTCCTGCTGAAGCGAGATGTCGAAATCGTTTTCTGCCGAAATCTGCATGAAGCGTTTCTGCATTGCCGCAGTGTCACGCGGATTGCCGCGCACCGAAAATTCCACGCAGCTTTTCGACTGCGGCTCGTCGTCATCGCTCAGCGGCATACGGCCCGTGAGGCGCTGGATGCTGTCGATGTTCAGCCCCTGCTCGGCTATTTCTGCCGTTACGAGCGCTATGTGTCTTGCGCTCAGGCGGCGTCCCAGCACGGTGATAATCCATCGGTTTTTGCCCTGTCGTCCTACCCAGTCTTCATATGCTTCCACGCTGATGGGTGTGAAGCGGATCTTGACGCTCAGTTCATAAGCCTTGAACAGCAAGTCTTTCATTATGTCGCCGCTCGAACGGCTGTCGGTGCGTATCAGTATGCCCAATGAAAGATAATGGTGAATGTCGGCCTGGCCTATGTCGAGGATGTGGGCGTCATGCTTGGCGAGTATTTCGGTAAGTGCGGAAGTGACTCCGGGCCTGTCCGACCCGGAGATGTTGATGAGAATGATTTCGATGTCCATGTTCGGAATAGTGACGGATGTTGCGCGGCTTAACGCCGCGCAACTGCAAAGTAAACACTTTTTTTGTTAAAGTGCAACACTCTTTTAAGCCGTCTCTGTCGGATTCCGCTTTTAAAAATTAAAGACTTCGTAAGTGATGGTGGCGATTTTCTCCACCTCCTCTTTCAGCGTTTTTGTGGCCGATACGTGGCGTTCAAAATCCTTTTTGTCTTTGAATGTGGCGCTTACGATGTGGCGGTCGTCGTAAATGATGCTTTCGTAGGCATTATAATCTATCACTCCCTCCTCGCGCAGGCTTTTTTCGCACAGCCGGGTCAGGAGTTCGTGCAGTTGAGGATGATTGGCGCTGTCGCGCAGTTGGATGCTTGAATTAAGTCGTACCATGACAATTGGATTTGTTGGTTCTTTGTCATACAACTGCGCAGCAGCCGTTAAAGTTCATATCCGGAAGTGCGGAACGGATTCTTTAAAAACATGTCCTGTTCTTTCTGCCACAGCGCGCTGCAGGCGGAATGCAGCCTCCTCGGCCGTGGCGGGAGGGCGTGTGCCGGGCGAGTCGACTGCAAGGGTGGGGAATGCGTGCTCTCCGCGTACGCATCCGCCTATTGCAAGAAACGGTACACATGCCTCTGCCGCGCGTCGTGCCATTTCAGCCACTACCTTGCCGCTTCCTGTCTGTGCATCAATGCATCCTTCTCCGCTTACGACCAGTTGGGCGTCTTGCAGGGGCATGTCGTAGCAGTCGGCCACAAAATACGCTCCCGCACACACTTCCGAGCACAACATTGAAGCGAGGGCGAAACCTGCACCTCCGCCTGCTCCGTCCACCGCGTTTGACGTCATTGGCGAGGCCACGTCAAGCCAATGCTTTAAAGCGCCGGACAAAACATGCATGTCAGCCTCGGAGAATCCTTTCTGCACACAGAAGTCGAGTGCGGAAAGTCTTGAAGCGGGATTGGGCACAAGAGACGCCCTCACATCGGCAAGCACGGTTATGCGCTGTCCGATGCCGGCGAGTGCCGAACAGTCCACTCGGGCCACTGACGGCAGCGTGTCAGGTGTAAGCGGTTCTGCCATTATGCTGCCGTCGGCGTGGAGTGCATGCATGCCGAGTGCCTGTAGCATACCGGCTCCGCCGTCGCAACATGCCGTACCTCCGATAGCGGCATACACATGTGTGTGGTTTTGTAACGCTACGGCTATTGCGTGGCCGAATGCATAGCTTGAACGCTTCATGGGCGGTAGAGCTCCAAAGCACTCCGGGCCTATGTGCAGATGTGACTCCACGACATGACTTTCGGCAGATAGCAGAGGAGTGAGCACCCCTGCCGTGCCGTCGCCTCCGTCGGCCATGGGGCATTGCAGAATGCGGCCGCTGTATCCGGCATCGCGGATTCCGCGTGCAATTGCCTCAGCAGCCTGTGATGCCGATAGCGTGCCTTTGAATTTGTCTGGTGCAATTATAATCATATCACAAAATTATGAATTTTTCCGGCAGCTTTGGTCTGTTCCGGCAAAAATACAAGCAATGCGTGTCCATAGAAATGAAACGCCTGAGATTTTAGATGATAAATTCGCAAAGAAACTAAGAGGTTGTTTAATAATCATTGTTAACGACAGGGTGGTGTATTTTATGTTAA
>ERZ777305.1487-NODE-1487-length-27080-cov-3.795782_pt1 | contig 27080 bp, 28 predicted proteins | sample MGYA00374965_ERZ777305 | MGnify/ENA primary metagenome ERZ777305 (study PRJEB29328, sample SAMD00013331) | mouse gut metagenome | study: EMG produced TPA metagenomics assembly of the Metagenome analysis of fecal microbiota from mouse which was promoted... | reverse complement strand
TTGACTATCTTACCACACTACTCCCCGTTTGTCAACACCTTTTTTTAAATTTTTTTCGACTTTTTTCATTTTTCTATATCTTGACGCTTTTTTACATTTTTTCCCAATATATAGAGCGGTATCCTTTGGTTTCCAGGCATACTTTTGCTTGTCCCTCATAAAATTATTCTATAAAGGGGTGTATCTTTATGAAAACGGAAAAGAAAAAAATTTTTGTAATGTTCTGGCGCACAGGAGTTATTATCCTTGTAAATCTAATGATAATGGCAATGCTGCTGAACAGCGGCGGAGCCAAGGCGCTCTCTAAATATGGCTCCACCGGCAGCGAGGTCACTCAGATACAGCAGCGCCTTCAGGAGCTTGGCTATGACCCCGGCACAGCTGACGGTATTTACGGAACACGTACCAAAAACGCGGTTATTTCCTTTCAGCGGGATTACGGTCTTTCCGACGACGGCATCGCCGGCCCCAAAACTCTTGAGGCCCTGGGCCTATCGGGGGGCGGAGGTTCCGGCGGTGGAAACTATGGAGGATTTTCTGAAAGCGATATACAGCTGCTTGCAAAGATAATATCGGCCGAATCTCGTGGTGAGCCGTACCAGGGACAGGTGGCGGTGGGCGCAGTTATAATGAACCGTATTGCCCATCCCTCCTTTCCCAACACGCTCTCCGGGGTCATTTACCAGGAGGGTGCCTTTTCCTGCCTGTATGACGGCGGAGTAAACGCCGCCGTGGCAGATTCCGCGTATCAGGCGGCCCGTGAGGCCATTAACGGCTCTGACCCCACAGGCGGAGCCATATACTATTACAACCCGGCTAAGACCACAAATAAATGGATATGGTCCCGGCAGGTAGTCGCCGTTATAGGCGCGCATAACTTCGCTATATAATAAAGCGGAGCCCTGACCCCGGGCCCCGCCTTTATCTCAGCCTTTTCCCTTCTCGGTGACAGGCAGCCAGATTTCATAATCCATGCCGTCACCGATACACTCATAATACTCTATATCGATAGGGTGCGCCAGGTCGTACTCCCTGTTCCCCGGCAGCCACTCCTGAAATATCTGGGTATACAGAGAATGCATCCCCTCTGGCATAGGACCGGCGCTGCAGAATTTGGCCCAGGCTGCGGCCGGTATCTCCCGCACCTTCATGCCCTCCGGCACGGGCCCGCCCTTATACGCGCCTCCCACCATATATGCAAAGGTATCTCCGCCGCCCTCCACGCACACGCCAAAAGCGCCCACGCCGTTTTCCACGATTGCCCTCTCAAGGTCCGTCTCCGGGGTCTTTCCCTGCCAGAGAGCGCTAAAATATTTTTTCGTCAGCCTGTCCCACATTTTGGGGCAGAGCTCATATCCCCGCTCCATAGGGATGTCCTCCTCAAAGCCGATGACCTTGAAGCTGTCCATCTTCTCAATTTTGTAGTCCACATTATGTCCTCCTTGTATAGTAATAGTTATCTTCAGCGGCAAAAATATCTTTATCCTCCTGCGCTGACGCTTCACCTGGGACGGCGGAAATCCGTGGAACCTCGAGAAGGCCTTAGCGAAGCTCTCCGGTGTCTGATAGCAGTATTTATACGCTATTTCTATGACCTTTTCATCGCCCGCCAGCAGGTCCATGGCGGCCATATAAAGCCTGCGGCAGCGTATATACTCCCCCAGGCCGTAGCCCGTCATGATCTGAAAGCCTTTTTGCAGGTAGAAGGGTGAAATGTTCACCGCCTTTCCGATATCCTCCGGTGTCACGGGCTCCAGCAGATGCTCCTCCATATACTCGATGGCCCCCCGCAGGCTTGTCAGCCAATCCATTTTCCACCTCCTTTTTGCTCTCTTTATGCCCCATTATAGCTCTTTTTCTGTTAAAAATCCGTTCTTTTTCGGCTCAGTTTTGTCCGGGAACCTCCGCATTTTCCCTTTTGCCTTTAAAGGACAGCAGGAATACTCCCGCGCTCAGCACAAACAGCGCTGAGACCGTCAGATAGAAGGTCTTGGCGCCTATCGCGTCAAAAACAGCTCCGCCCGCCAGATTTCCGAGTATGCCCGCCACTGACGACATAGAAGTAAAGAAGGCCTGAGCGCTGGCTTTCAAGTGGCTGGGGGCCAGCTCATATACATAGTTCAGGGACGAGCCGATAAACAGGCCGTTGCCAAGGCCGAAGAACATACAGAACAGCATCATTGTGGGAAGGGAGTTTGCCAGAAGCCCCAGCCCTATGCACTCTATTCCCATAAGCAGAGACGAGCCCAGTATCAGCACCCGCAGCGGAAACCTCCTTCTAAGCCGTATCATGAAAAGCAGGAAGGGTATTTCCATGGTGGCGCGAAGTGCCAGAATTATTCCGTACTGTTTCGAGTCAACGCCGATGCTGGCCATATAGTACGGCAGAAAATTGCCTTCACAGGCCACGGCTATGTAGAAGATGAAGCCGAAGCCCAAAAAGGCCATATATGCCTTGTTTTTAAACAGCTCCCCCAGGTTCATAGAGCGCTTTTCCCCCTTCTTGGCCGGGACTCTTGCGGCAGGCTCCCGGGCAAAAAAGGTCATTATTATGGGTATAAGCATAAAAAGTCCGGTGACCCAGAAGGTGTTCCGCACCCCAAGGCTTGGGAGCCACGCGGCTATTATCAGGCTGCCGATGGTGAAAAGGAACGAGCCGAGACTGCGCAGAACTCCGAAGTTCAGGCGTAGCTCATTGCAGTTACGCACCAAGAGATTCTCGGCATATGGCGACATGGACGAGCGGAAAAAGCATACTGCTGGAATATAGCACATCAGCAGAATCGGCGAGCCGCGGAACTCTACCGGCACCAGCGGTATCAGGGCATACATCAGCGAACCGCCAATCAGCACGGTGATAAGCACCTTGCGAAGGGAGCCCATCCTGTCGCTGGCCATGCCCCAGAAGGATACCGAGGCGATACCCACCACAGAGCTCAGGGCGTTGACCACGCCCATTGAAGAGGCCGAGAAGCCCACCCCCTGGAGGTACACAGCCTGATAGCACCCAAAGGCCCAGGCAAACCAGAAGAAGCCGTTTACACCCACCAGGACTATAGCCTGCCTGTCATTTGTATTCATCCGGGAAAAGAGTTTTTTCATCTATAGCTTGCTCCTTTATTATTGAAAAGACGGTCTGGCTACGGTTGATTATATCCCATTTATTTTTCTTGTCAAGGGTTTCCCGAAAATACATCGCTGTATATTTTTTCGACCGCCTCCTCAAGGCTGATCTCCTCCACAAAAATCGTCTCCTCTATATTTTTGAGATAGTCCTTTTCCTGCCACCATCTGCGCATATCCTCCTCGCCGAATTCATCACGGTTGGGCTTTGTCATATGGCGGCGCAGAGTCTCCTCGAAGGAGATATCATAGTAGTAGGCAAAGATATTCTCCCTGCCATATTCACCTAACGCCGCCTCAAACAGAGGATTATAGTCTGAATATGGCAGTATACCCTCTATAATTGTAAACTCGGAATTTCTGCGGCCATACCTCATAAGCTCTGTCATAAGCGGCAGCGAACGCTCTGCCCCCTCCTTGCCCCACACATGCAGTATCTCCATGCGCACCATATCATGGGATATTCGCATGGTATTCGGCCCCAGCTTCTTTTGCAGCATACCTGCGGCGGCGGTCTTTCCGCTGCCGGAATTTCCTCTTATGATAATCAGCTTTTCCATATTTTTCTTCTCCTTCCCCTTGCTGCGCTCATTATACCAGCTATGCACCCGCAAAGCAAGCTCACATAATCGACGGAGGTCAACAAAAAATGTGGATTATTTTTTCTCTGCATCGTGCCCAAAGCGGGGTTGAAAAATGCTTTGCCTTATGCTATAATTTTCGATTAATAATATCCCTCGTACCTCTTGGGGGGATAATGTTAAAATTATTGAGGAAAGAGAGTGTGACTATGCTGAAAATGGATTACCAACAGAAGTTTTCAAAAGAGGGCCTGACCTTTGACGATGTGCTGCTGATCCCCGCCGAATCCCATGTGCTGCCCAGCGAAGCGGACTTTTCCACCCAGCTCACTAAAAACATCTGGCTCAACGCCCCTATCCTTACTGCCGCCATGGACACGGTGACGGAGTCCGACATGGCCATTGCCATCGCCAGAGAGGGCGGAGTGGGCATTATCCATAAGAACATGACCATCGAGCGTCAGGCCGATCAGGTGGACCGTGTGAAGCGCTCTGAAAACGGCGTTATAGCGAATCCCTTCTTCCTGGCCCCGGACAGCCTGGTAAGCGAGGCGGAGGAGCTGATGGGGCGCTTTAAAATTTCCGGCGTGCCTATCTGCGAGGACGGCGTGCTGGTGGGCATCATCACCAACCGGGATATGCGCTTTATGGAGGGTGACGAATTTAACCAGCCGGTAAAGAACGTCATGACTAAGGATAACCTGGTGACCGCCCCAGTGGGCACTACCTTAAAGGAGGCCCAGGAGATACTACGCCGGCACCGCATTGAGAAGCTCCCTCTTGTAGACGATAAGATGCGTCTGAAGGGACTTATCACCATTAAAGACATTGAAAAGGCCGTGCGTTATCCCAATTCCGCCAGAGACCAGAGCGGCCGTCTGCTTTGTGGCGCGGCAATAGGCGCGACTGCTGATGTGCTTGACAGAGTGGCGGCACTTGTGGAGGCCCAGGTCGACCTGGTGGCCCTCGATTCTGCCCACGGGCATAACGACGGCGTTATAAAGGCTGTGAGCAGAGTCAAGAAAGCATACCCTGACCTGCCGGTTATCGCGGGGAACGTGGCCACTGCCGAGGGCGCTAAAGCTTTGATAGACGCTGGCGCGGACTGCGTGAAGGTGGGCATTGGCCCCGGCTCTATATGCACCACCCGAGTGGTGGCGGGCATCGGCGTTCCGCAGATCACGGCAGTATTTGACGCGGCCTGTGAAGCGGCAAAGCACAACATACCTGTGATAGCGGACGGCGGCATTAAATACAGCGGGGACATTGTCAAGGCGCTGGCGGCAGGAGCCAATGCGGTCATGCTGGGTTCTATGGTAGCAGGCTGCAAGGAGGCCCCAGGCGATTATGAGCTTTATCAGGGCAGGCAGTTCAAGGTATACAGGGGTATGGGGAGTCTTGGCGCTATGGGCAAGGGCAGCAGCGACAGGTACTTCCAGGGTGAGCAGAAAAAATTTGTGCCCGAGGGCGTGGAGGGCCGGGTGCCCTATAAAGGACCACTGGCGGATACCATTTTCCAGCTTTTGGGCGGCCTGCGCTCCGGCATGGGATATACTGGGTGCAGGACGATAGAGGAGCTTCATGAGAAAGCTCAGTTTGTCCGAATTACCGGCGCGGGACTTAAGGAAAGCCATCCCCATGACATCCAGATAACCAAGGAAGCCCCCAATTACTCCATTAATGTGTGATTTCCCGGAATTTTCCTTAAAAAGGTATTGACATTCTCTTTTCTATCCATTATAATAATTAGCGTCCCATTGACTTGGGACGCATATATGGCGGTATAGCTCAGCTGGCTAGAGCATTCGGTTCATACCCGAAGTGTCGATGGTTCAAGTCCATTTACCGCTACCAAATGGCCCGGTGGTCAAGCGGCTAAGACACCGCCCTTTCACGGCGGTAACACGAGTTCGATTCTCGTCCGGGTCACCAATATGGCGGGTTTCGGAAAGCCGGGGCCCGGACAGTCATGATGAAGGAAGGGCGTCGGGCGGTTGCTACGGCGTTTTTTCTTTTATGTTTTTTACTGTAAACAAGAAAGGTATGGTATTGACTATATGATTAAAAAAGTATTAGCGCTGGCTGGCGCGGCGGTTATTGCTCTTTCACTTTCGGCCTGCGGAGGGCAGATGGAGCAGCTGGCCGAGCTGGAGCCGGTTTCCTCAGGGATAGATTGGGCTCCCACCGAGGCGGCAAGCTTTGACGACAGTTTGGACGGGCTCTGCAAGTATTTGGAGACCAATAAAGCTGTGGCCGGGGAGAAGGATTATATGTCCTATAAGGAGATCGGAGCTGTGGAGGGCTGCAGGTATCGGTTCAAGTTCGATGGCAGCACTGTGCAGGCGGAGTTCTATGAGTTTGACCTGGATAACCTGGACGAGAAGGGCAAGGAGTGCGTGAGCTCGGTGAAGGAGAAGGGGTCCTTTACGGTGCTGGGCAATGAGGCCCCGGCGGTGCTCAACGGGAAATACCTGATGGTGTATACGGACGGCGATAATGACGAGGCCAACGCGGCCCATAGGGATAAGGTCCTGGAGCTGTTCAATGCCTTTACGCCTGAGGACGGAAAATGAATAGACAGGTAAAGGCCGCTCGGGGTTACCGGGCGGCCTTTTTGTTGGTTTATCTGTATCTTTTACTTAGCTGCTTTATGAGCGCCGTTATTCCCAGGCCAAGTACGCCCGACAGGAGGTTTACCCAGACGTAGAACAAGAAATCGGCCTCCATGTCATAGAAGATAAGGTCCCCGCACAGGGCTAGGACCGGGCCGGTCAAAACCAGCCACCACCGTGCCTTGATATCCAGTCCGGCGAAGATGCCTGTCCCCAGGCAGCATAAGGGGTGGAGGGCCATCAGTATCAAGAGGGTAAGGATAAAGTTTACATCGCCTCTCCCCACAAGCTGAGCCATGCCGGGCAGGGCGAACAGCACCCCTGTCTGCACCGCAAGGGCAATAAGCGTGGACCTTTTCACCTCAGCCGATGACCTCCTTGTCCCCCATATACCTTCTCAGGGCTTCGGGTACCTTTACCGTTCCGTCGGCCTGGAGGTTGTTCTCAAGGTATGCTATCAGCATCCGGGGCGGGGCCACCACGGTGTTGTTGAGGGTGTGGGGAAAGTAGTTGCCGTCGGCGCTCTTGACGCGTATGCCAAGCCGCCTTGCCTGGGCGTCGCCCATGTTGGAGCAGCTCCCCACCTCAAAGTATTTCTTCTGTCGGGGAGACCAAGCCTCAACATCGCAGCTCTTTACCTTTAGGTCCGCAAGGTCGCCGGAGCAGCACTCCAAGGTGCGCACAGGAATGTCCAAGGCCCGGAAAAACTCTACGGAATACTGCCACATTTTATTGTACCAGTCCATGCTTTCCTCAGGCTTACAGACAACTATCATCTCCTGCTTCTCGAACTGATGGATGCGGTACACGCCGCGCTCCTCGATGCCATGGGCCCCTACCTCCTTACGGAAGCACGGGGAGTAGCTGGTCATGGTCTGTGGCAGCTGCTCCTCGGTCAGTAGATTTCCGGCATACTTCCCGATCATGGAATGCTCGCTGGTGCCAATAAGGTACAGGTCCTCTCCCTCTATCTTGTACATCATATTTTCCATCTCTGCAAAGCTCATGACGCCGGTGACGACCTCACTGCGTATCATGAAGGGAGGAATACAGTAGGTGAAGCCCTTGTCTATCATGAAATCTCTGGCAAAGGCCATGATAGCCTCATGCAGTCTGGCAATATCGCCCATAAGGTAGTAGAAACCGTTGCCGCTGGTGCGCCGGGCGCTGTCCAGGTCTATGCCTTTCAGGCGCTCCATGATGTCCGTGTGATATGGCACCTCAAAATCCGGCACAAGGGGCTCCCCAAAGCGCTCTATCTCTACATTCTCGCTGTCGTCCCGGCCGATGGGCACAGACTTGTCTATTATATTGGGAAGGACCATCATACGCTTCTTTATCTCGTCGGTCATCTCCCCCTCCCTGCGCTCCATCTCCGCCAGCTCTTCAGCAATGTCGGCAACCTTTTTCTTCGTTTCCTCGGCTTCGTCTTTTTTTCCCTCTTTCATCAGCCTGCCTATTTCCTTGCTGACGGCATTCCTTTGCTGACGGAGTTCGTCACCCCGAGCCTTACTAGCGCGGAATTTCGCGTCCAGGTCCAGCACCTCGTCCACCAGCGCCAGCTTCTCGTCCTGAAACTTCTTCTTGATATTCTCCTTTACAAGCTCGGGGTTTGTCCTCACCAGTTTGATATCTAACATATTCAGCTCTCCTTATCCTGTAATTTTAAATCCTTCAGTAGATTTTGAAGGTCCTCTTCGCCATAGAATTCTATCTGCAACGTGCCCTTTTTCTTAGTGCCCGCCACCTTTACCCTCCGGCCCAGAAAGTCGCTGACAGCCAGCTGGGTCTCGGCATAAAACTGGCTGGGCCCCATAGATCGCGGGACCTCCTCCTGCGGAGTTACTTTTACAACGAGGCGGCCTCCCTGGTCGACCCCTTTTGCCATCTTCTCCAGAATTCGGACGGATACGCCTGCTTTTGCCCTCTCAGCGGCAAGCCGCATCTCCTCCTCCGATTTGAAGCTGAGCAGCGTCCTCGCGTGGCCTGCGGAGATCTCCCCCTTCTCCACCATAGCTTGAATATCCTCGGGCAGGTTCAACAGCCGCAGGGCGTTTGCCACCGCAGGGCGCGATTTCCCCACCGCCGCTGCCGCCTCCTCCTGGGTCATGCCCTGTACGTCTATCAGCTGCTGGTAGCCCTTCGCTTCCTCCAGTGGGTTTAAATCCTCCCTCTGTAGATTCTCAATGAGGGCAAAAAGCATCTCCTCCCCATCGGTCATCTCCCTTACCACCGCAGGGACCTCCTGTAGTCCCGCCATTCTTGAGGCCCGCCAGCGTCTTTCTCCTGCGACTATCCTATATCCCCCGCTTACCATCGGCCGCAGCAAAAGTGGCTGAAGCACTCCGTGCTGTGCAATCGACTCCGCCAGCTCAGCGAGGGCGGCGCTATTGAATTCCTTTCTCGGCTGGTCGCGGTTGGGCTCTATGTCATCTATGCGCACCGTTACAGTGCCCTCTCCCTCAAGGCTGGAATTCTCCGCGAATATAGCGTCCAGTCCGCGGCCCAGCCCACGCTTTTTTGCGCTCATAGCTTATCCTTTCTTTTTAAGTATTTCTCTTGCCAGCTCTCTGTACGCCCTTGCCCCTTTGGAATAATGATCGTAGTATTCCACCGGCTGGCCAAAACCCGGGGCCTCTGACAGCCTTACAGCCCTGGGGATAACTGTACTGTACACCTTTCTTGGGAAAAACTTTTTAACTTCCGTCACCACCTGCTGTGTTAAGTTCAGCCGTCCGTCATACATAGTAAGCAGAACGCCCTCCAACTCCAGCATACTGTTATATTGGCGCTTTACCCTACGTACAGTATTTATAAGCTGGCTAAGTCCCTCAAGAGCATAAAACTCGCACTGGATCGGTATCAGTATGGAGTCCGACGCGTTCAGTGAATTCGTGGTTATCAGTCCTAAAGACGGAGGGCAGTCGATTATAATGTAGTCGTAATTGTCCTTGACCTCCTGCAACGGAATTTTCAGCCTGTCCTCGCGTCTTTCCATACTCGCCATCTCTATCTCTCCGCCAGCCATATCTATGCTGGCCGCCAGCAGGTCCAGGTTTTTGTATTGGGTATGGCAGATAGCTTTACTGGCCGTCTCGCCGCCTATCATCACCTCGTATACAGTTACCGGGCATTGGCGTTTGTCAACTCCCAGGCCGCTGGTGGCGTTCCCCTGTGGGTCGGCGTCTACCAGCAGCACCTTTTCGTCCATACTTCCAAAAACCGCGGCTAGGTTCACAGCTGTGGTAGTCTTCCCAACCCCGCCCTTTTGGTTTGCGACTGCGATTGTCTTTGCCATTTTCTTGCTCTGTTCCTCCTATCAAATTAACAAAGTACATTATACCACAGCCGGCGTCATTTTACCAGTGTAAAATACCTTTCCCAAGGAAAACCGCATTTTTTCTAAAATTTTTCTTGCTTTCGGCGTGATTATCCTACATTGCAGTGTTTCACATGAAACAAAAAGCTGACGGCCGGAGCTTTTACGCTCCGGCCGCCTTCTGTGGGAAATGAATAAGGGAATGGGTTAAACTTGTACTCTGTGTTGTTTTGGAATGCGCACGACGCACTCTATATATTCTTCAGTTTCCTTTTTTTCTGTCTGTGCCTGTATACCAGCGGTTTTCATAGCGTCCACCGCATGGTCAATAGTATTTATAAATAGCCGAATATCCTTTGCCACAAAAGTCCTCCGACCCTTTCGTACAGGCTCCTTTGGCTTGAGAGAGCCTGCTATCAGCTCCTCGGTATTTGCCACGTTCAGGCCTCTTGCTATTACGGTCTGCAGGATCTTCTGCCGAAGTTCAATATCGTCCACACGCAGCAGTGCCCTTGCATGTCTCTCTGAAAGCTTATGCTTAATTATTTCAGATTGCTCCTCCGAGCTAAGCTTCAGCAGCCGGACTTTGTTTGCCAGGTATGACTGACTCATGCCCAGCCGTCTGGCGGCCTCCTCCTGGGTTATCTGCCACTCCCGCAAAAGATTGACTATTGCGTTTGCCTGCTCAAACATATGCAGGTCGCGGCGCTGTACATTTTCCAGTAAGGCCAGCACCGCGCTGTCCTCCGGCTCACAATCGGATATAATTGCCGGTATGTCCTTGAGCCCCGCCAGTTTACACGCCCGCAGCCTTCGCTCCCCGGCAACCAGGTAATATATTCCGTTTTCCCTGCGCACAGTTACCGGCTGAAGCAATCCGTTCTCAGTAATGCTTTGGGCTAGGCTTCTAAGTTCCTCCTCTTGGAATATCTTTCTTGGCTGTGAAGGATTGGGCATGATTTTCATAACCGGTAACCTTACCAACTTCAGCTTGTCCTTCATAAACATCCTGCCACGCCCCCTTAACAGCTTCTATTGTACTACACCGTATATGCATAGTTTGTTGTATCCTGTCGGTGGAAAAAATATATTATTGTAGATTGATGCAAACGTATGCGGCCTTCTGATTGGCGCCGCAGAAAATCAGAATACTGTTCAGCGGTAATGCATTTGGATACAAGGAAAGAGTGGGGGGAGCATTATCGGAGTATTGTGCAATGACGGCTGAGAATAATTGCACAATGCTCCTAAAAAGTCTCCTCCCACTGTAAGCTTATATATGAGTTGCCCCGTCATATGATAACAGCCTTTACCACCTGTGCATACTGAGGCTCTGTCGAGCTCGAAAGGCTGTCCTTCTTCACCAAGAGTTATCTAAAAATATTTTTTGAAGCCCTTTACCTCCATAAACCCAATCTTCTTATAGAACTTATGGGCACCCGTCCGCTCCAGGCCGGAGACCAGCATCTCATAATGGCAGTTCCGCCTTCGCCCCCATTGCTCAATTTCATCGAACATCCTTCTGCCTATACCATAGCCCTGATACTTGTCCAATACAGCTACGTTCTCCACCAGGAGGATAGGACGGCAATCGCCGCAGATATCCTCAAAGGCTACTCCTAAAAGACTGCCGGCTATCTCTCCATTATCTTCATTGACCGCAACTAAGAGGTATTTGTTTTCATCTCTTAACATATTTTCTATAAGCAGGGCCATTTTCTCTCTGTCGCCAGGGCCGTCACTGATAACCTGCATTACCTTATCTAACCCGGCTATATCTCCAACCTTGGCTTTCCTCATAACAATATTCATTCCGAGTCTCTCCTTCATTAAGTCAAATCACAAGGGATGCTTTTTTATGGTCCCACCGTGGCGCGGATAACCCTTTGGCGTAAAACTTAGCTTGCGGACGACTACCAGATTTCTTTCTCCCGCAGCAGGCAGTTGGATTTGCTTGAGTTCAACTTTATCTCCGCCCAAAATTTTTAACGCCTTCTCTGCTTCAGCGAGCTCATCGTTTACGTTTGGTCCTTTCATCGCTACAAATATACCCTTCATCTTCACCAAGGGCAAACAGTATTCGCAGAGCACTCTTAACTGTGCCACCGCTCTGGCGGTAACAATATCGTAGCTCTCCCTCATACTCCTATCCAGTCCAGCCTCCTCAGCGCGCTTATGAACACGCTTGCCTTCAATACCAAGCCTGCCGCATAGCTCGCCTAAAAAATTCAGACGCTTGTTTGAACCGTCCAAAAGTGTAACCTGAAGGTCAGGCCTTACAATTTTAAGCGGGACTCCGGGGAATCCCGCTCCTGTCCCTATATCCAGCAGCTTTCCCCCTTCTTTGGGCTTGCATGCCAGCAGCAGTGCCAGACTGTCAAGAAAATGCTTCTCCACCACTTCGTCAGGCTCTGTTATGGCCGTAAGGTTAAGCTTTTCGTTCCACTCCAGCAGTGTCTCCATATAGACCTGGAACTTTTCCGACTGCTCTGCCGTAACCTTTATCCCCAAAGCTTTTGCCTGGCTTATAAGCTTCTGTCGAATATCCTCCATTAAGTTAAGTCCCCCTCTCTTCTCTTGAGGCCAGCCATATCATCAACACTGAAATATCAGCAGGACTGACACCGGAAACCCTCCCGGCCTGTCCAAGATTTTCCGGCCGCACCAGTTCAAGCTTTTCGGCTGCCTCCAATCTAAGCCCTCTAATTTCTCTATAGTCGATATTCTTCGGCAATACTTTTCTCTCTACTCTGCGCATCTCCTCTATGTCAGCCAGCTGCCGCTTAATATACCCCTCATACTTAAGCTGTATCTCAACGCTTTCCTGTACAGCCTGGCTCAATTCAGGACGATGGGAATCGACCTCTGTCAAATCGGCATAAGAGATTTGTGGACGTTTAAGTAACTCACTAAGCTTTATACCTGTGCTGACCGGGGTTGTTCCACGTGAAACAAGCACATTATTCAACGCTTCGGTTGGGGGTAAGGTGGTCCCAGACACTCTCCTCAGCTCTGCTGCCTTTTCAGATTGCTTTTTCTGGAACCTCTCCCATCTGCCGTCCGATATCAACCCAATTTCCCGGCCTATAGGCGTAAGCCGCTCGTCAGCATTATCCTGTCTGAGTATCAGCCGGTACTCAGAACGCGAAGTCATCATGCGGTATGGATCAGTAACTCCCTTTGTAACCAGATCATCAATCAGTGTGCCAATATATGACCCTGCCCTGTCCAGTATCAGCCGTTTTTTTCCCTGCACTCTCCGCGCGGCGTTAATTCCGGCGACCAGCCCCTGTGCGGCAGCCTCCTCATACCCGGAGCTTCCATTAAATTGGCCAGCTCCATAAAGTCCGGGAAAATCACGAAATTCCAAAGCGGCGTCCAGCTGCAACGGGTCACAACAATCATACTCAATAGCATAAGCACTGCGCATAAGCTGCACATGCTCCAATCCCGGTATTGTCCGATAGAATTTCACCTGTACCTCCTCCGGCAGCGATGAGCTCATGCCCTGGAGGTACATCTCTTCAGTCTCTAAGCCGCATGGCTCAATAAACAGCTGATGCCTGTCCTTATCCGGGAAACGGATCACCTTATCCTCAATGCTGGGGCAATACCTCGGACCTACACCCTCAATAAGCCCGGAATAGAGCGGAGACCGGCTTATATTATCCCGGATAACCCGGTGAGTTTCAGCATTTGTCCAGCTGATATAACATACCTCTTTATTTGTCAGTTCCTCCTCAGTGTCATAAGAAAAAGGTATTACCGGCTCGTCGCCCTGCTGCACCTCAAGATTTGCATAATCGATAGAAGCCCTGAGCACCCTGGCAGGAGTCCCAGTCTTAAACCGTCTCAGAAATATTCCCAATTCCCGCAGCCTGTCCGGCAAAAAAGCCGAAGGAAACATACCATCAGGCCCGCTTTCGAAAGATACCTCGCCAACAAATATCTTACCTCCCAGGAAAGTCCCTGTACATAAGATTACCGCAGCAGCTCTGTAGACAGCCCCCAGACGAGTGGTTACCTCCCAGCGGCCATCTATAGGCTTCAAATCTATAATCTCCGCCTGCCGCAATTCAAGGTTGTCACAAAGCTCCAGCTTATGCTTCATCACCCGTGCATACAAGCTGCGGTCTATCTGGGCTCTCAACGAATGTACAGCCGGTCCCTTGCCGAGATTAAGCATCCTGCTCTGTATCGTACACTCATCCGCAGTTTTACCCATCTCGCCCCCAAGAGCATCTATCTCCCTGACCAGATGCCCCTTTGCGGTACCTCCTATGCTTGGATTACATGGACAGTTTCCCACCGCGTCTAGGTTAATAGTAAACACCACTGTTCGGCACCCCAGTCTAGCGGCCGCCAATCCAGCCTCAATACCCGCATGACCAGCGCCTATGACGGCAACATCAATTTCCTGTGCAAAATAAGTCATATCCCTCTCCTCTATTTTCCAACGCAGAACCTTTCAAATACCTGGTCAATTATTTCATCAGAAACCCTCCGTCCTGTCAGCTGAAACAGGGCGTTCAGGGCGTCTTCAATACAAACCGTTACCGCGTCAAGAGTCAGCCCTTGCTTTATAGCCTCCCTTCCCTGTTCAACTGCCGATTTGGCCGCCAGCGCCGCTGCCCGCTGCCTTTCTGTAAAAAGCTCCGCCTGACCGGCATCAAAATTTTCCGCACCAATAAACTTGTTAAAAGCTAACTCAAGACTATCAAAGCCTATATTACGCGAAGCAGAAATTGTAACATAATACCTGAAATTACTCACAATAAAATCTAAATCGATCCGCTGCTCCAGATCGCACTTATTTACTATCGCGATAACGGGCAGTTCCCTAATCGACTCTATCAGCTTAAAATCCTCCTCCATAAGTTCATTAGACCAGTCAAACACTGCCAGTACCAATTCCGCATTTTTCAAACATCTCCGCGCGGATTCAACCCCAATACACTCAACCGGGTCTTCTGTATGCCTGAGACCCGCGGTATCAGCCAGCATAAGCGGTACCCCAGCTAATGAGACCAACTCCTCCACCACATCTCTGGTGGTACCAGGATACGGCGTTACAATAGAGCGTTCCCTCCCGGCCAATAAATTCATCAATGTAGATTTTCCCACATTCGGCCGTCCTGTTATAACAGTGCGAAGCCCCTCTCTAAATATCTTTCCCTGGTCAAATCCCTTCAAAAGCTGTGATAATTCCTTCTTGCATATCCCAAGCGATATGGCTACCTCTCCAATATCAATAAGGTCAACCTCCTCAGGAAAATCCGACCATGCAGCCAGGTGCGCCGCAAGCCCCTCCAGACGTTCGCTAATATTGCCGATACGTTTGCTCAGCATACCCGACCCAGCTGCCTGAGCAGCAAGCATTGAATTTCTCCCCTGCGCGCTGATTATCTCCATTACCGATTCAGCCTGCGCCAGGTCCAGCTTCCCGTTAAAAAAGGCCCGCTTCGTAAACTCTCCGGGACCGGCAGGTGCAGCGCCACATTTTAATACCTCCGCCAATACCTGACGGGTCACATACAACCCCCCATGGCAGGAAAGTTCAACCACATCCTCGCCGGTATAACTTTTCGGCCCACGGAATACCAATGCCACACAGTCATCCAATTTTGTCCCGCTCCAAACCTCCCCAAGAGCAGCAGTATACCCGGACATTTCCGATAATTTCCTTCCAAGCTTTGGCCTAAACACCCTCTCGCATATTGAAAAGGCCTCCGGCCCGGAAACACGTATGACCCCAATGCCTCCCGGAGCTTGTCCCGTAGAAATCGCCGCGATCGTCTTATTCAAAGAAAATACCTCCCAAATTCAAAAAGCGGGACAGCCTCCGCCATCCCGCTCTCTACTACTTTTTCGCCTCTATCTTCCCATAAATTGGAGCGCCAGGATCATCTGATTTTGGTCCGTCAGCCCTTGGGGCACCATGGTGCTGCTGATTCTTTTGGGACCTGCCACCATTTCTACGGTCATAACCACCCTTATTGCCGCTATAACCTCCACGGCCCCTGCGATTATTGTTGCGGGACTGATACCGCTCGCCGCCCTCCGGGCCAATAACCACATGTCTTGCCTGGTCCACTCCCTCGCTCCAGGATTTTGCGCCCTCAACCTCCTGGACAGCCGTATGGATAATTCTGCGTTCGTATGGGTTCATAGGCTCCAGGGAGGAGTTGCGTCCAGTCTTAACAGCCCTGTACGCCATCTTTCTTCCCAAGGCCTCAAGAGTTTCCTTGCGCTTCTCACGGTAATTTCCTACGTCCAAGGTCAAACGGAAATACGCGCCGTCAGTATGATTTGCTACAAGTGAAGCCAGATATTGCAGAGCGTCAAGGGTCTCGCCGCGATGACCTATCACAAACCCTACGTCCTCGCCACTAAGCACTAGAGCAGCGCCGGATTCGTTAGGCTGGATATCGACCTTAGCTCCCGGCAGACCCATATAGCTGAGTATAGTCTTAACATACTCAGCAGCCTTCTTTACCGGCTCAACATCAGAGCCCACAGGCACCTGCGGCTTTTCAACAGGCTTTACCGGCTCCGAATTCGTCTTTTCTACGGGCGTCACAATAGGCCCTTCTTCAATTCTATTGGGTTTTACCTCCTCTGGTACTTCAATATACGCGCGCACCTTCGCCGGACGTCCTCCAAAAAGACCAAGAGTCTTCTTCTGTGGCAGCTCCAGCACATCACAGCTGGCGTCAATAGTCTCAACGCCAAGCTGCTTACAAGCACTGGCAAAGGCAGCTTCCACATTTTCACCGGTTGCGATAGCTTCTTTTATCATTATATAACCTCCACTTTTACAGAATTATCACTTTTTACTGCCCATATAGCTGGCAGTATCCCCCGAAACAGAGCCGGATTTTTTCTTTTTTGTCTTCTGTTTCGCTGTTTCCTTAACCTGCTTCTGCTGCGGAACAGCCGCAAGCTTATCCGCTATCTTTTTCTGCTGCGCGGCGGTCAAGGGGCGCACATTTCCCTCTGCCAACTCTAGCGCCAAAGCCCTGCTGGCCTCCTTCCTCACCGCAAGCTGCTCTGCGCTGAAATACTTGTTCATAACCACGGTCTGTAAGAAGCTGGTCAAAATCGAGACAATATTATACATACCGACAGCCGCAGGCATTATGAACGCCCAGTACACGCTGATGAGAGGGAATACGTACATCATCACTTTTGTACAGCCAGTCTGTGTACTGCTTCCCATAGCTTTTGTAGTATAAAATTGAGTCCCAAAGCTAAAAACCAGAGACAATATTGGAATTATCCATAGGAAGGTAAGGAACCCCGAGCCCTGCGGCGATGCCAGAAGATCAAGCCCTAAAAACCGGAAACCCTTTGAGAAAAATTCTATCTTATCAATATCGGCGGCCGAAAACATAGTAAGATTTGGCTTTAACACGTCAAAATGCTTTATGATCTGTAATTCCTGATAAAGCCCCAGCCCGCTTGCCGAAGCCACGCCCGGAATCCTTGAAATGTAATCTGTAGCTTTAGCCACAGTTTCACCGGCAATATGCAGCGTATTTGACAGGGGCATTATAACGCTGTAGAAAATGCCCAGCATTATCGGGAAAGGCAACAGCGTTGTCAGGCAGCCGCTGCCCGGATTCACACCCTCTTTTTCATAGAGCTTCATAAGCTCGTCGTTATACTTCTGCTGGTTATTAGCGTAACGCTTTTGCAGCTCCTTCTGCTTGTCCGCCAGCTTTGTCTGAGCAGACATACTCTTCTGCTGTTTTACAGAGAGCGGGAACATTACCACCTTCAGTATAACTGTAAACAAAATGATAGCCACACCGTAGTTTCTGAACACAGTGTAAAGAGCCCAGAGCAGATAGCCGAGTAAGCTGCCGAAAAAGTTAAAAATAGCCATGATAAGGTCCCTATCTCCCCTTCTAGCGATGTATGAACTCCACGCCTCTCAAATTTTATAAATCCTTCTTGAATTTAACCATTACTTTAAAAGAGTATTCCTCTTTTCGGGTACCGGGTCATACCCACCTCTGCTCCACGGGTTACAGCGAAGAAACCTCCATAGAGTCAGCGCACCGCCCTTTAATGCCCCGAACCGCTCAATAGCCTCCAGCCCATACTGTGAGCATGTAGGCGTATACTTACAGGACGGCGGCGTCAAGGGTGAGATAAACTTTCGATAAAACTCAATAAGCTTAATCAAGATGTATTTCATATATTCCGTTTCCCAGCCAATATCCCCGCCGACTTTAGCTGCTGTATCATATGCTGGCGCACCTCTGTGCTTTTCACAAAAGGAGTGCGTCCCCTTGCCACAAAAACCACATCATAACCTGGTTTTACCTGAGCGGAAAGCTCTCTGAAGGCTTCTCTGATGACCCGCCTTGCCCGGTTGCGCTCTACGGCGTTTCCTATTTTTTTGCTGGTAGTAATACCTACCCGGACAGAATGACATCTGTTTTTAATCACATAAGCCACAACAACCGGCGAAACATAATTTTTCCCCTTGGCATAGGCACGCCGAAACTCATGGTTTTTGCACAACGAAACAAGCTGTCCCAAAGCAGCGCCACCTCTCCTCCAAAGCAGGGTACAACAAATAAAGGTCACGCTAGGTGACCTTTAAGCGCCGGATCGATAAAAACGCTCCATTTGCCCGGCCACATGCAAGTACCTTGCGCCCGTTCCTATGCAAACAGAAAGCGCAGTCGATCAATAGGTAAGACGCGCCCTGCCCTTTGCCCGGCGGCGGGCAAGAACCTTGCGGCCGTTCCGGTCTGACATCCGCTTGCGGAAGCCGTGCTCCTTTTTTCTGTGGAGCTTCTTGGGCTGATAAGTTCTCAGCATAAAAAGTCCCTCCTTTCGGGCTTAACCCTTGCATTTTCAAATTATAACCCAAATGCCCCCCATATGTCAACATAAAATTTTCAAGGATCTCATAGAGAAAGAAAAAATCCAAAATATAGGATATTTTGGGGATCATATCCCCAATTTCTCCAGCGATTCCTTGAGCCCCCGCCAAATTTCCATAAGCCGCTTGTATTCCTCCCTCCCGGATTCCGTTATCCTATAATACTTTCTCGCCGGCCCTCCCGAGGTCTCACCTACGTAACTCTCCGTATATTTTTCCCTGCATAGTTCCCTGAGCAGGGCATATATGGCACTCTCCTGGGTGTCGGCGAATATGCCGTGCAGAAGGGAGAGCATCTCATAGCCGTAGCGGTCGTTGACCGTCAGCAGGTGGAGCATACATAGACGTATTATATCTTTTTTCAGCATGGCGACACCTCACAGCAGACCGACGGCGGCGAGGACCAATCCATATCCCAAATCCCAATATCCCAAATCCCAAGTAAAAAGAGTAGTAATACTCTGTGCGAACTCATCTGTTGGGATAATACCACCCCCTTCAGAATGCGCCCAAATCGACGGCGACATATTCCAGAAAATACTATTTGCCTCAAGGCAGATCACTATTCCAGTGACACACAGAATATAAACTGCCCTCCATCTTGAATCAAACATCTTTGCCATTGCAACGCTTAACACAGCTCCAAAAAATAACAGAACTGCCGAAATATCATAGATAATAATAACTATAGACATATGCAGCATCAGGCCAGAATCCACATTGAAATAATATATGACAAATCCATACAAACACAATATAGCTAAAACTATGGCACAAATTCCAAAAATCAAAGATCGTTTAAGTGGCTGTTTCCATTTCTTTCCAAAACCAAAATATATAAAGGAAATGATTGCACTAATAAAAATTAAATGCTCCGCCTTAAAATAGTTAGGAAAATTTCTCCCAAAAATCATTCTTTCTATTGGGCTGAATAAAGCATCAAGCAGTTCAATAGGATGCATAAATAAAGCAACTATTCCCACCACTGAAAGTATTGTAACAGACACCCGAGTTAATATCTTACTATTTGAGCCGCCTAAAATAGCCTCCAGCCCAAACATATATACAATACCACAAAGTATTATATCTCCGGCAGGTTCAAGAAAATAAATGTAAGGACCTCCGATTTTTTCCCAAATGATAGTTAGCAGAGGAGTAAGAGCGCAAAAAACCATAATAGTTAGAAACATATGCCAACGCCTGACTTTTTTACTATCAGCAAGTTCCATCACCGGCCCCCATGGCCTCCCGAATCTCTCCCTGGCCTCCTCCTGCCCTCCGACTTCGCTCAAAATATCCCTATAGTCGTCAATGACACTCTCAGCCTCCTCACGGGGCAAAAACCACCTGGCCGCAAGTAATAGCTTCTCAAAATAATCAAAACGCTTCATATTGTATTCCTCCTGATATTGTAATATTTAGCAACTACTGTTAAAAATATTACTGTCAAAAATACAATAGTCCTTTTCGGTGGAAAAGTCAAGGGGAATGTTGAAAAATATTTGAAAAATGGCTCCGGGTATGCTATACTAGTCAGGTAAAATATTTTTATACTTGGGGACAGGCAGAGGCGATTCCTGCCTGAACATGAAAACTGGAGGGTATATTACTTGGATTCTTTCGATCAGGCATGGGATATCATCTGCGAATTCTGCAAGTCGCGGATAACAGACGTTGCATATAAGACATGGTTTAGCAGGCTCCGCCCTGTATCTATGGACTTTGAAAAAGGGGTGGCTATAATAGAGGCCCCAAACGATTTCCATAAGCAGACGCTTCTGCGCTGCTACAGCGACCTTTTGAGCCAGGCGCTTAAAAACGTTTTTGGCGACAGTATTGGTTTTGAGCTCTGCGTAACCGAGGAAACAGACCGCGGCTCTGAAAAAGAAGCGAGTCAGGACGAGGGCTATGAGCTAACCTTTAGGACCTTTGTGGTAGGACCGTCCAACCGCTTCGCCCACGCTGCCTGTCAGGCTGTGGCCAGCAAGCCGGCCTTACTGTATAACCCCCTTTTCATTTACGGCAACTCCGGGCTGGGCAAGACCCATCTGCTCTCGGCCGTGTCAAATGAGTTCAAGGCTAACTTTCCCGATCGAACAGTGGTATACGTAAAAAGCGAGGATTTTACCAACGAGGTCATAGACGCCATTGCACGGGGCACCACCTCGGCCCTTCGAGCAAAATACCGCAACGCTGACCTTTTACTAATGGACGACGTCCAGTTCATAGGTGGAAAAACCTCCACACAGGAGGAGTTCTTCCATACCTTCAATACCCTCTATGAGGCGAAGAAGCAGATTGTCTTAACCTCCGACCGGCCCCCGAAAGACATAGCCACCCTTGAGGACAGGCTGAAAACGCGCTTTGAATGGGGCCTGACCGCCGATGTGCAGGCTCCCGAATTTGAGACCCGGGTGGCGATAATTCGCAGAAAGGCGGAGAGCTTTGACTTTGATATTCCAGAGAACGTGTGCGAATACATGGCAAACAAGCTCAAAAATAATATTCGCCAGCTGGAGGGCGCGGTCAAAAAACTTCGGGCCTTCCATCTGCTTGAGAACCGTCCGATAAATATCGCAACGGCCCAGACAGCCATAAGCGATATCATCAACAATTCGCAGCCCACGCCTGTCACCGTTGAGAAGATAATTGAGGAGGTGGCAAGGACATACCAGGTCACCCCCGAGGACATCTGTTCCCAGAAGCGCAACGCGGCTGTTTCAAAATCCAGACAGGTGGCCATGTATGTGGTCAGGGAGATAACACAGATGCCCATGGTGGAGATAGGACAGACCTTCGGCGGAAGGGACCATTCTACGGTGGTATATGCCCTGCGCCAGATGGAGGACAGGCTTGAAAGGGAATCCCATACCAAAGATACCGTGAACGATATTATCAAAAACATACGGGACCGCTGATGGTAGACATCCTTCGGTATTTCAACTTTTACTCAACATTCCACCAACAACTCCTCAACCGTATGTTAAAACATCCACCCACTTTCAACTTTTTGATAAGATTGTCCACCGCCTCAAGTGAAATAAAAATTTTCTATAAATCCATATTTTTCAAGGGTTCCCAAACTTATTCACAGTTTTAACAGCCCCTATTACTACTTCTAAATCAAAAAATGAAAACAAGAACTTTTTATGGAAAGGAATTCATACCATGCAAATAACCGTAAACAGAAGCGATATGACAGAAGCAGTCTCAAATATACAGCGGGCCGTCTCCTCAAAGACCTCAGTCCCCGCCTTGGAGGGAATCCTGCTGACGGCACAGGAGGAAAACCTAGAGCTTTGCGCGTATGACCTGGAGCTAGGCATGACTACAGTTATACCGGCAAAGGTAAAGGAACCCGGCAAAGCCGTGCTGAGCGCTAAGCTGTTTTCCGACATAGTCAGAAAAACCCCGGCCGACACTATCTCTATAGATGTTGATGAAAAAAACATGGCTACCATCGAGAGCGGCGTGAGCCGTTTCTCTATCATAGGAATCCCAGCAGAGGAATTCCCTGAGCTTCCGAAGGTGGACGACGGAAAAAATATAAGCCTTGCGGGCAGCGTACTCAAGAGTATGATCCGCCAGACTGTTTTCGCCGTGGCGGAGAGCGACGCGAAGCCTATACACCAGGGAAGCCTGTTCAGCATGGACGATGGGCTGTTGGATGTGGTTGCCGTGGACGGCTACCGTCTTGCAAAGCGGACAGAGTCCATAGACTTTAAAGAAAAATTATCCTTTGTAGTCCCCGGAAAAACATTAAGCGAGGTTTTGCGTTTATTAAAAGATTCCGAGGAGCTTATCGGACTTTATGCCGGCAAGCGGCATATCATCTTCAAGATAGACAATTATACCGTTATATCCAGCTTGCTGGAGGGGGAATTTTTAAACTACAAAGCCACAATACCCTCTGGCAGCAAGACCACTGTAGTCATGCGTTCAAGGGAAGCCATTGAAAGCGTGGAGCGGGTCTCGCTTCTTATAAACGACCGTATCAAAAGCCCCATACGCTGTGTTTTTTCAAATAGCGAGATAAAGCTTTTATGCACCACCTCTATGGGTCGGGCAAGCGACCAGATATCCGCCAGTATGGAGGGTGAGGAGTTGGAGATAGGGTTTAATAACCGTTATCTTTTGGACGCGCTGCGCAATACAGAGTGCGATGAGATAAAGGTGGGTCTCAGCGGGCCGCTCAGCCCCATGACTATCAGCCCAAAGGAGGGGGAAAGTTTCCTGTTCCTTGTGCTGCCTGTCAGGCTGAAGAACGACTGATTACCGCTTACAAAGCAGCTGGGAGATAAAAATGGAAGAGATCAGGATAACGACTGAATATATAAAGCTGGACGCTCTTTTAAAGCTTTGCGGCGTGGTAATCACCGGCGGACAGGCAAAGGCCGCCATACAGGACGGACACGTTCAGGTAAACGGTGAGCTTTGCACTATGCGGGGCAGAAAAATACGTGCCGGAGACAGCGTTCAGGTTGCAGGGCGGGGGTTTAAGGTAGAAAAATGTTTGTGATCCGTTTTGCAGCCAGGAATTTCCGAAACCTTGAGGAGGAGGAAATTTTCCCCTGTGAGGAGGTTAACGTAATATACGGAAACAACGCCCAGGGGAAAACGAACCTGCTTGAGGGTATGTGGCTGTTTACCGGCGGCCACTCGTTCCGGGGGGCGAAGGACGCCGAACTGCCGAGGATAGACCCGGACACGGGAAAGAATATGTCCGGCACCGCGCTGGCTATGGATTTTTTTAGTGAAGAACGTGAGCAGAGCGCTGTGCTACAGATAGAAAACGGGCGGCGTTCAACGGATATAAACGGCGTAAAGAAGGACGCGGGTACGCCGCTTGTAGGAAAGGTCCGGGCCGTAATATTCTCCCCCGAGCACCTTCTGCTGGTAAAAGAGGGGCCTGCCCGGCGGAGAAATTACCTCGATACGGCGCTCTGCCAGCTGAAGCCCTCCTATGCCCCGGTACTGACCGCGTACCGCCGTGCGCTTATGCAGAGGAACGCTCTGCTGAAGGACATTTCAAAATCCGCGCAGCTATCGGATACCCTGGCCGTGTGGGACGCCAGGATAGCGAGACTTGGAGCCCAGGTGATTAAAGAGCGTATAAGCTTTACAGATAGAGTTGCGCCGAAGATAGCCGGGATATATGAGGGCATTTCCCGGGGGCGGGAGAAGTTGTCTGTGCGCTATTCCCCCTCCCTCAAGGGCGGCGACACCCTGGAGGGAATAGAGGAGTTGTTTTTACGGGAGCTCTCCCGAACCGTGTCCTCAGACGCCCGCACGGGCTTTACCTCAGTAGGACCCCACAGGGACGATCTTGAGATAGAGATAGACGGCATATCAGCCAGGTCCTATGGGTCCCAGGGGCAGCAGCGCAGCTCCGTATTGGCTATGAAGCTGGCTGAGGCGCAGATACTTACAGAGCTTTCAGGAGAGCCGCCTATCGTGCTTTTGGACGATGTCATGAGCGAACTTGACAGGGGGCGCCAGGATTATCTTCTTAACCATCTCAAGGGGCAGCAGGTATTTATAACCTGCTGCAGCCCTGATACCGTCGAGCTTATGGAAAACGGTATGCGTTTTAGGGTGGAGTGTGGAGCGGTGTACCCGGAGGAATTTTAGGGTGTCGATAATTAGGGTGTCGATAAAAGGAGGATTTTTACTAATGTACCTGCATTTGGGGCAAGATACCATTGTGATGACAGATAAGATAACGGGTGTTTTTGACCTGGACAATACCACTGTGTCAAAGCATACCAGGGACTTTCTCGGAAAAGCCCAAAAGGAGGGCAGGGTTGTGAATGTGACCAATGAGCTTCCAAAATCATTCCTCCTGTGTGAAAAGAATGGAGTAGAGACGGTGTATCTGTCTCAGATGTCTCCGGCCACCCTGCTTCGCAGGGCCAGGGAAACTACGAGTCAAATTTAAGAGAAAGGGTGACAGAGCATATGCATTATTTAGGGATACCAACCTGCCCATACTGTAAAAAGAGAGTGAACATTATAAGGACCTGGTCGTTAAAGCGGCAGGGTGAATACCAGTGTCCAAGATGCGGCGGCATCTCAAATATTTTTCTGTCGCCCCTTGTATATGTGCTGGCCTTATTGGCATTGTTTTCGGGGGGCGCCATGTACTTTTTCCACAAGTTTGTGCTGGATGATATAGCCCTTGAGACCGCCATATACGTTTTTATACCTTTCGCGGTATTTTTCCTTTTCAGCCTTTTTATGGTTTATCTTGAAAAGCCTGTGATAAAGAAGGTTTCAAAGGAGGAATACCAGAAAAAGCGCCGTATCCGTTCAGCTGTGGAGGGCAGCGCGGGAGCGGTATCACGTCAGGAGGAAAAACATGGGCACTATGAGGAGGACGATTATGTTCCCCGCGGAAGCTACCGTCCGGGTCCTGAAGGCGCCATATCTGACGCGCCGCGTCAGGGAGTTGTAAACCAGGCGGCCTTTAGCAGGGCAAAAATTCAGGCCGCTGCAGAGAACACACAGCACAGCGAACGGCTGGCGGCTTATCCGAGGCAGTCCTCCCAGCCGCAGCGACAGAGGCCGGTCAGCCGGACTCCGGCAGACGGTGGGGCGTACCGCCCGCGGCAGCCGCAGCCCAGAGCACAGCAGCAGCCAACGCAGTCCAGGCCCGCCGCAAACCGCGCGCCGGCTCCGCACCAGACCGTGGCGAGACCAGCCGCCGGGCAAGGAGTTGAGCCTTCAAAGAACGGGTATCCCCCACGTCGGCCACAGGGACAGGCCGCTGCACCGCGCAGGGATATTAAATAGTTTTTACAAGGTTCAGGGCCCTCGGGGTACTTTGCCGGACTTTACAAACAGCTAAAAATGTGCTATAATGAAATAATATCGGGTACGTAAAAATGTGATGAGGATCACAGCATAATTGGGTTGGAGGGCTATTGCTTTTGGATATCAATGAGATAACAGATATGACAAAAACTGACCAGGTCTATGACAGTGACCAGATACAGGTCCTGGAGGGCTTAGAGGCTGTGCGCAAGCGGCCTGGTATGTACATCGGCTCCACCGGCCCCAGGGGCCTGCACCACCTGGTGTACGAGATAGTGGACAACGCCATAGACGAGGCTTTGGCAGGCTACTGTGATAAGATAGTAGTCAGGCTTCTGCCCGGCAACGTGGTGTATGTTTCGGATAACGGCCGCGGCATACCTGTAGGCATCCAGCACCAGACCGGCCTGCCGGCGGTCACTGTGGTGTTTACTATCCTCCACGCGGGCGGCAAATTCGGCGGCGGCGGGTATAAGGTGTCCGGCGGCCTGCACGGCGTCGGCGCGTCTGTGGTCAATGCCCTGTCCACCTGGCTGGAGGTAGAGATTATCAGCGACGGTGTTCGGTACTATCAGCGATTTGAGCGCGGACATGCCGTGACGGAGCTCATAGAGAAGGGCCCGGCCCCGGAGGGGAGCAGCAACGGCTCTGTGATATGTTTCCAGGCCGACCCGGAAATCTTCAAGGAGACTACTGTATACAGTTATAAGACATTACAGGACCGTCTGCGTGAACAGGCGTTTTTGAACGCGGGGATAAATATTGAGCTGAGAGACGAACGCAACCCGGAGGAACGGATTCCAGAGGAGCAGGGGTTTGAGCGGCCAATTGTGAACAACTACTGCTATGAGGGCGGAATCCGGGAGTTTGTGGATTATCTGAATAAGAATAAAGCGGTGGAGGTTGTCCACAACGATATAATACATTTTTCCTCCGTGGCGGAGGAGGATAACGCCACGGCTGAGGTCGCAATGCAGTATACGGACAGCTATAACGAGCTGATGCTGTCCTTTGCCAACGACATCCGCACGGTGGACGGCGGCACCCACGAGGAGGGTTTCCGGCGGGCTATGACCAGGGTCATGAACGACTACGCCAGAAAGTACAATATTTTAAAAGACGGCGACAAAAATCTGACCGGCGACGACGTGCGCGAGGGCCTGACCTGCGTTATCAGCGTGAAGCTAAAGGAGGCCCAGTTTGAGGGACAGACCAAGGCAAAGCTGGGAAATACTGAAATAAACGGGCTTGTAAGCTCCATGGTGTATAAGAACATGATGGAGTATATGGAGGAGAACCCTGCTACTGCCAGGGCTATTTTTGACAAGGCCCTGACCGCCTCCCGGGCCAGGGAGGCAGCCAGGAAGGCTAGGGAGCTGGCCAGGCGCAAGACAGCCCTTGAGAGCAACTCACTGCCCGGAAAGCTGGCAGACTGCCAATCTCGTGACCCGGAGGAAACTGAAATATACATTGTGGAGGGCGACTCCGCAGGCGGCTCCGCAAAGGGCGGGCGCGACAGGAAATTCCAGGCGATCTTACCGCTATGGGGCAAGATGTTAAATGTTGAGAAGGCGCGCCTTGATAAGGTGTATACAAACGAGAAGCTGATGCCCGTAGTGACGGCATTGGGCACTGGTATCGGCGAGGATTTTGACATAAGCAAGCTGAGGTACGGCAAGGTTATAGTTATGGCCGACGCCGATGTGGACGGCAGCCATATACGCACGCTGCTT
>ERZ777305.1486-NODE-1486-length-27119-cov-11.212312_pt1 | contig 27119 bp, 29 predicted proteins | sample MGYA00374965_ERZ777305 | MGnify/ENA primary metagenome ERZ777305 (study PRJEB29328, sample SAMD00013331) | mouse gut metagenome | study: EMG produced TPA metagenomics assembly of the Metagenome analysis of fecal microbiota from mouse which was promoted... | reverse complement strand
GACTGCCCATGAAGTGGATTATCCACTCGTTGTCTTTGTTAATCAGTTCGTTCATATTACTCTGGATTTAGTGGGTATTGTTATTCTACTTTGTTCATTGCGTCAAGTTCATATCGTCCTTCCCTTGAATCTCGCTTCTTTCCGCCTGTCTTCCACGATGGAGACGATACGCTTCACATCTTCGGAACGGTAGTAGGTCTTGTGGTTGATTTGCGAATAAGCAAGCGTTCCGTTGTCCCATAGGGTCTGCAATGTTCGCGGACTGATGTTGAGCATCCGGCTCACGTCCTGATTGTCCATCCACTCGCTCATTGTCTTTTCTCCATGCCGACGGCAGATGGCATCCATGCGGCAAACAAAACGGTCGAACTTGGTAACCATCGCCTCAAAGGTCTTTCTTTCGATAGATACGATTTCCATATACTTTTTCTTTTGATGTTATTTTTCTTTTGCCGCAAAGAAATATATAATCCGTTATCCGACAATGGATTTTTCTGAAGTGGCAGCTTGTGGCACCGGTATGGCAGAGGTTGTCCGGAATATGCCTATCACTGTCGCCTTAATTTCGAGATTGAGAAAGGATGCCATATTCAAAATAAGACCTTAATTCAAAATTGCCTGTGTTTGAGCCTTAGCCCTTTCGTTCATTTATACCCGGCAAATCGGTGAAGTCTGCACCGCTGTTCCTATTACCGTAAAGCAAAGCCACACAAAATTGCCTAACAGAACCCAAATACTTGACTAGTTGCAATATAGGCAGTTACTTTGCTTCCGATAAACGGTAAAGTATGCGCATACAGACCAACAAGTATTCATTTTAACAAGAAACAACAATGAGCAAGAAAATCAAAAACTACGAGAATGACGAAGCGTTCAAGAACTTCAAGTTGGAAGACTATCTGCCTTCCATGAACAGACGTGAGCCGGAACAGGAAGCGACTACGGAAGAGGCTTCACTTTTTCCTTCGTTGAGTGAGCCGGACACATCCGAAGTACAGGCAATGGCATTTGAAGTAACCCAAGCAGACGAGCAGGATGTATGTGAAAATGTAGCCAATGAAAATGCGGAGATGGCTTCGGTTGAAGACGATGCCACAATAGAACGTACTATCGTCAGACGTGTCAGCAGCAAGCAGCGCAGACTGTCTTTGGAGGAGTATCGTAACACCTACCTGCAAGTACCCAAGATTGCCGACCGCAAGCCCGTGTTCGTCAGCCGCGAAGTGCGTGACAGGTTGGATGATATTGTCCGCCGTCTCGGAGGCAGGGACATGAGCGTGTCGGGGCTGGTCGAGAACCTCGCCCGTCAGCATCTTGCCATCTATGGGAACGATATTGACCAATGGCGTAAATTGTAGGAATTAAGACAAGACCAACGGAATATTTTCGGGGCTTCTTTCAGAGTTGCCCTAAATCACTTTTACGGAGTTCGGAGGGAGCAAGTTTATGTTTCGGTCAGCCCGAAATCCACTTGCCCCGCTCCAAACCTCGCAGGAAAAGCACATCCCGTTGGTCTATACTTCATATAATTATTGTAGATACTGAATAGATTAGATTTTAGAATATTATGAACAACGAAAAGAGAAAGAACAACGGACGGGAACGTACCAACAAAGGTGGTCGTCCCATCAAGGGTATTGCCGAGAAACTGAAGTACCGTATCACGGTGAAGATGGCAACGGAGGACTATTACCTGTTGAAATCAAAGGCGAAGTCGGCAGGAGTTTCTGCCAGTGAATTTGTCCGAGGCTGCATCACGGAGGGCGGAGTAAAGGAACGGCTCTCGAAAGAACATGGCGATCTTATCCGCAAACTATGCGGAATGGCGAACAACCTGAACCAGTTGGCAAGAAAGGCAAATGCGGAGGGGTATGTCTCTGTGTTTGTATCCTGCCGCACATTGATGATAGAGATAGACTACCTCGTAAACCGGATACGCTTATGATTGCGAAGATTATGAAAGGTTCGGACTTCAAGGCTGTGGTTTACTATATCTTGAATGATGAGAAAGGCACTCAAATCATAGATGCAGACGGCTTATTTCTGGAAAATAACGACACGATAGCACAAGGATTTATAGGTCAGGCACAGATGAATCCGAGGGTGACAAAGGCTGTCGGGCATATTGCATTGAGTTTCTCCAAGGAAGATGCGCCACGACTGAACAATACGGTCATGGCACAGATAACCCGTGAGTACATGGAGCGGATGGGCATCAAGGATACGCAGTACATCATCGGACGGCACTTCGACAAGGAGCATCCGCATGTGCATATCGCGTTCAACCGTATTGACAATAACGGCAAGACCATTTCCGACCGGAACGACCGTTTTCGTAGCGAGCGCATCTGTAAGGAACTAACCAAGAAATACGGGCTGCACTTCGCCAATGGCAAGGAGCAGGTGAAGATTGACCAGTTGCGTGAACCGGACAAGACGAGGTATGAACTATACAATATTCTCAAAGCGGAAGTCGGCAGGTGCAGGGATTGGAACACCCTGCTTGAACGGGTGAAACGGCAGGGCGTGGAAGTGCAGTTCAAGTACAAAGGGCAGACGGACGATATACAAGGCATCGTGTTCTCGATGAACGGTTACCGTTTCAACGGTTCCCAAGTGGACAGGCAGTTCAGCTATTCCAAGATAAACGCCGCATTAAGGCGTAACAGCTACGAGGAACGGCAGGAACAAGCACGTCCACAACTTATGCAAGCAGAAATAAGCCCGGCTTCAAACAGCAGTGGCGACCTTATCAGCGGTTCTTTAGGCTTGTTCACACCGAGCATTGTACCGGAAGAACAACAGCCTTACGACCCGTATCTGAGAAACAAGAAAAAGAAGAAACAACGTAAAATCAACTGGTAATCATGGCAGATAACAACAATATTTTTATCCTCTTTGAGGAAATCAAAACAGCCTTGAATGGCATCAAAGGTAAAATGGACAAGTTGCCCAATGTGGCAAGCCAACAACAAATTGGAAACGACAAGTCGGATTTATCCCCGATTAAGGAGACGGTAACGGAAACGGCAAAAGTCCAATCCGAAGAGATTAAGGGCTTATTGGAGAAACAATGGAAGGCTTACGCACAGATCTCCTCCCAGACCTTGCAACAACTTGATGCTATCAAGAGATTGCAGGAAGAACAAGGGGAGCAACAAGAGCTGTAACCGCAGGAGCATATCCATAGGCATAGTTTCGACATCAAATCAAGCAAGGTCTTTTCCTTTGTTGTGGGGCTGAGTATGGTATGTACGTTCTCCCTGTGGGGCAATATCGTGCAATGGCAGTCCAAGCGGCAGTATGCCGATGATGCGCTGAAGTTCCGCGCCATCCGCTCTTGGGGCGGATGCAATGCCAATGATGTTCTTTGGTTGAACAAGGTATTTGACATACATCGGGATGAGAAAGCCATCGAGTGGGTGCGGAAACAAGCAGATGGATATGATGCGTACTTGAAAGCCGTTTCCGACAGCATCATGCAGGAAAGTGTCAAATCAAATGCAGGCAGACATGGTAGCAAGTAATCCTCAGAAGTGAAGCCTATGCAGATAGATTCTAAAAATTGCATCGGAATAGGACAGCCATTCCGATGCAATTATATTATACTAACAATATTAGACATTGTTCTTTAGCCATTTTTTAGAAGATTCCGTAAGGCAATATTTTTGCTTTGGATGATTAGGCTGTTCTGGATACAATGGCTCAATGGCACCATCCTTCAACGCAAGAAGGAAATAGTTTTCTCGGAATGATGTACGGTGTTTAAATCCCATATTTGACATGATTTCACTCATAATCATGTAATCCTCACCCATTGAAAGGATTAATTTTTGAACTTGAACGGAACTTAGTTGGTGGTTGGTCGGTGGTTGAGCGGTACTTCTCCCTGCCGAGTGTCAGACTCTGCTTTATGGGACCGCTTGAACGTGATAGTAACAAAACCTCCATCAGAACACCATGTAGGTGCTTCAACGCCTTGCGTTTTACAGGCATCCATGATACGCCTTGCCCCACTGCACTAATTTTCCAAACAAGCATGAGTAATATTTATCTCAAATTCATATCTATTTTTCAGGAATTATCACTATCTTTGCAGATATAGTCAATTTATTGAGGTAGATATTTAATACAAAATATGAAAACTGATAGGATAAATCGAATAAAAGTTGCGTTAGCCGAACAGAATAAAACTGGAAAATGGTTGGCCGAACAACTTCAAAAGAATGAAGCAACAGTATCTCGGTGGTGCTCAAACACATCACAGCCTAGCTTAGAGGTCCTAACTAGGATTGCAGAGATTCTTAATATGGATAGGAAAGATTTGATAAACAGTAGTAAATAACATTTGCTATTGGGAATATATAAAATTGCATAACAATAATGACAAGCAATACACAAAGAGCACAATTACAAGCTCAAATATGGAAAATAGCTAACGAAGTGCGTGGAGCTGTCGATGGATGGGACTTCAAGCAGTTTGTCTTAGGTACATTGTTTTACCGTTTCATTAGCGAAAATTTTACGAATTACATTGAAGGAGGAGACGAGAGTATTGATTATGCAAATCTGCCAGATAGTATAATCACTCCTGAAATTAAAGACGATGCCATTAAGACTAAAGGATATTTCATATATCCAAGTCAATTGTTTGTAAATATAGCCAAAAACGCAAATAAGAATCCAAATCTGAATACGGATCTTAAAGCCATATTTACAGCCATCGAAGGTTCTGCTGTCGGCTATGATTCAGAAGGTGACATAAAGGGATTGTTTGCGGATTTTGATACGACCAGTACGCGATTGGGTAATACCGTTGAAGACAAGAATAGCCGATTGGCTGCTGTTATAAAAGGTGTTGAGGATCTAAACTTTGGCAACTTTGAAGAAAATCATATTGATTTGTTTGGAGACGCTTACGAGTTTCTAATTCACAACTATGCAGCAAATGCAGGTAAGTCTGGTGGTGAATTTTTCACGCCTCAGTGTGTGTCAAATCTTATAGCTCGTTTAGCTATACATAATCAGAGTACAATCAACAAAATTTATGACCCTGCGGCTGGGTCAGGTTCGTTGTTGTTACAGGCGAAGAAACAATTTGACGAACATATTATCGAAGAGGGTTTCTTTGGTCAAGAGATTAACCATACCACATACAATCTTGCCCGTATGAATATGTTTCTGCATAACATAAACTACGACAAGTTTAATATCGCTTTGGGTAATACCTTGATGGATCCGAAGTTTGGCGATGATAAACCATTTGATGCCATCGTATCTAATCCGCCGTATTCGGTAAATTGGGTTGGTTCGGATGATCCTACACTAATCAACGATGACCGTTTTGCCCCTGCTGGAGTGTTGGCACCTAAGTCAAAAGCGGACTTCGCTTTTGTGTTGCACGCATTGAGCTATCTGTCAAGTAAAGGTAGGGCGGCGATAGTTTGTTTCCCTGGCATTTTCTATCGTGGAGGTGCAGAGCAAAAAATTAGAAAATACTTGGTTGACAACAACTTTGTAGAAACAGTTATTGCATTAGCTCCAAATCTCTTCTACGGGACTACTATTGCTGTAAATATCTTGGTCTTATCAAAGCATAAGACGGATACAAAGACACAATTTATTGATGCTACAAGTAGTGATTTCTTCAGGAAGGAAACAAACAATAATGTTCTTGATGAAGAGCATATAAAAAAGATTTTAGACGTCTTCGACGGTAAAGGGGATATAGAAGCGATTGCAAAATCTGTCGACAACAAACTAATTGCAGAGAATGATTACAATCTTTCGGTAAGCAGCTATGTAGAAGCAAAGGAAACTCGACAAGAAACCAATATAAAAGAACTCAACGAACGTATTCGTAAGATTGTGGCACGAGAGAATGAGTTGAGAAGCGAAATAGATAAAATTATTGCAGAATTGGAGGAGGATGAACTATGAGTAAATTAAAGGAACTGATAGATAAATATTGTCCTAACGGAGTTGAATACAAACCATTGGGCGATAAAGATGTATCAATAATGCAGCGTGGTACATCCTTAACTAAAAAAGATGCGACAGAAGGTATATATCCTGTTATATCTGGTGGTAAAACACCTGCATTCTATTGCAATTTGTCTAATCGAAATGGAGAAACAATAACAGTCGCAGGAAGTGGAGCGGGCGCTGGTTATGTACAGTATTGGAATGAACCAATCTTTGTTTGTGACGCCTTTTCAATTAAAGGAGCAGATGATGTTTTAACCAAATACCTTTATTACTGCTTAGTTAATATGCAGGATAAGATTTATGCTACGAAAAAAGGTGGAGGTGTTCCTCATGTTCATATATCTAGCATAGATAAATTTCTTGTTCCTCTTCCACCACCACCCGTACAAGAGGAGATAGTAAAAATTCTTGACCGCTTTGCGGAATATGCAGCGGAGCTGCAAGCGGAGCTGCAAGCGAGACAAGAACAATATGAATATTACAGAAATAAGTTATTGACCTTCAATAAAATAGGGGGGGGGTACACAAAGCGTAATCTGGATAAAGATGAGTGAGATAGGTACATTTATAAGAGGAAAACGATTTGTAAGGACAGACATTGTTAACGATGGCGTCCCTTGTATCCATTATGGTGATATGTATACATATTACGGATTGTATGCAACAAAGAGTAAGGGAATGCTCAGAAAAGAACTTGCTCCCCGAATGAGATATGCTCAAAAAAATGATGTTGTGATTGTTGCCGCAGGAGAAAATAAAGACGATATCGGAATCGGTATGGCTTGGCTTGGAGATGAGCCTGCCGCAGTTCATGATGCTTGTTTCATATTCAAAAGTGATTTATATCCCCAGTATGTTTCTCATTATTTGCGGTCAAAATATTACCACAAGCAGATAGTTAAATATGTATCAGAAGGTAAGATTTGTTCTATCTCAGCAAAAGGTTTAGGGAATACTATTATTCCTATACCTTCTTATGAAGAACAAGTAAGGATTGCCACACTACTAAACAAGTTTGATGAACTTGTTAGCGACCTTTCACAAGGATTACCTGCGGAAATCAAAGCTGTAAAAGAGCAATATGAATATTATAGAAATAAACTACTATCATTTCCAAAGTATAAATTAAGTGCTTGATATGGGAAAAACATTGACTGAAATAGCCCAGACTCTCAAATATGCCAATAAGAAGGTTCAATTGATATATGCCTTCAATGGTGCTGGAAAGACTCGCCTTTCTCGTGAGTTTAAGAAGTTGGTTGCGCCTAGAAACGAAGGTGAAGAACAGGAGGACGAAAAACCGATAAAAGTTCTATACTATAATGCTTTTACCGAAGATTTGTTCTATTGGGATAATGATTTGGATGAGGATAGAAATAGAAAATTAATCATACATCCAAATAGTTTTACAGATTGGATATTCAAAGATCAAGGTCAAGAGTCTAATGTAATTACGCACTTTCAGCATTATACAAATGATAAGCTAACACCATCGTTCAACGAAGACTTTAATGAGATTGTATTCTCGTTAGAACGAGGAGATAACAATAAGATTGACAATATTAAAATCTCTAAAGGTGAAGAAAGTTGCCTGGTTTGGTGTGTATTTTTCAGTTTGATAAAACTGGTTATAGATACATTGAATGAGTCTGAACCTGCAAATCGTGACACTAACCAATTTGATGAATTAGAATATGTATTTATTGATGACCCTGTTAGTTCTTTGGATGAGAATCACCTAATCGAATTGGCTGTTAATATTTCTGATTTGATAAAATCAAGTCAGTCGGATGTTAAGTTTATTATCACAACGCATAATCCACTGTTTTATAATGTGCTCTACAATGAGTTAGAACTAAAGAAGAAAAATAAGAAAGGAAACGAGTGCTGCTATCTATTGAATAAAAAAGATGACGGCACATACGAGTTAAACGGGAAACTTGGGGATTCTAACAAAAGTTTTTCATATCATCTTTATTTGAGACAAGTACTTCAAGAAGCTATTGATAGTAATAGTATTCAAAAATATCATTTCATGCTTCTTCGAAATCTGTATGAAAAAACTGCGAACTTTTTAGGTTATCCGCAATGGTCCGACTTGTTGCCTGATGATAAGAAGACATACTATAACAGAATTATTCAATTTACAAGTCATTCTACATTATCAAACGAAGCAGTACCCGAACCAACAGAGCCTGAGAAGCAAACATTGAAATTTCTATTGGGACATCTTGTTGATAATAATTATTATACCGAAGAATAAAATGGCACAATATAACACTATAGCAGAATCAAATAATTTTATAGTACTTGATGACTACGACAAGTGCTATATGGCGAGTGAACCTCTTGCAAGGTACCAAACAGAGGCATCATTAGAGCACGAGTTTATTCAAGATTTAAGGAGTCAAGGGTATGAATATTTACCTGATTTGAATACTCCGGAAGCATTGCTCGCTAATGTCAGAACGCAGCTTCAAGTACTTAACGATGTTGAATTTACTGATAGCGAATGGGCGAGATATGTAGAAGAATATCTTGATAAACCAAGCGATTCTCTCGTCGAGAAAACAAGGAAAATCCAAGATGATTATGTCTATGATTTTATCTTTGATGATGGTCATATTAAAAACATCTATTTGGTAGACAAACAAAATCTATCAAGAAACAAGGTTCAAGTTATAAGGCAGTTTGTACAAGAAGGATCACATCTTAATCGTTATGATGTGACAATCTTGGTTAATGGACTACCTTTGGTTCAAGTTGAGTTGAAGAAGCGAGGTGTGGCGATTAGAGAAGCTTTCAATCAAGTACATCGATATTCAAAAGAGAGTTTTAATGCCAACAACTCGTTATACAAATATATTCAGGTCTTCGTTATATCTAATGGCACAGATAGCCGATATTTTGCAAATACTGTAGAGCGAAGCAAGAATAGTTTTGACTTTACAATGAATTGGGCCAAAGCAAACAACTCATTGATTAAAGATTTGAAGGATTTTACTGCAACATTCTTTCAAAAGAATACTTTGCTGAATGTGATACTGACATATTCAGTATTTGATTCTAATAATACATTGCTGATTATGAGACCATATCAAATTGCAGCAACAGAGAGAATACTTTGGAAAATCAAGAGTTCATATCAGGCAAAGAAATGGTCTACCACAGAAGGTGGTGGATATATTTGGCATACAACAGGTTCAGGTAAGACTCTTACGAGTTTTAAGGCTGCAAGGTTGGCTACTCAACTCGATTTCATAGATAAAGTATTCTTTGTCGTTGATAGAAAAGACCTTGACTATCAAACGATGAAAGAGTATCAGCGATTCTCTCCCGATAGCGTGAATGGTTCAGAAAGTACTGCCGGACTGAAACGAAACATAAATAAAGATGACAATAAGATTATTGTTACCACCATTCAGAAGTTGAATAATCTGATGAAGGGCGAAAATGATTTGCCTATTTATCAGAAACATATAGTCTTTATATTTGATGAAGCACACCGTTCGCAGTTTGGTGAGGCACAGAAACAATTAAAGAAGAAGTTTAAGAAGTACTACCAGTTTGGATTTACAGGAACGCCTATCTTCCATGAAAATGCACTTGGTTCTGACACTACCGCAAGTGTGTTCGGACGAGAATTACACTCTTATGTTATTACAGATGCTATTCGTGATGAAAAAGTCCTAAAGTTCAAAGTAGATTATAATAATGTAAGACCTCTTTTTAAGAGTATTGAATCGGAAAAAGATGAGAAAAAATTAAGTGCAGCCGAGAACAAATCGGCATTGCTTCACCCTGCACGTATTAAGGAGATTTCTCAATATATATTGGATAATTTCAAGATAAAGACGCATAGGAGTATAGGCACAAATAAGGGCTTTAACGCTATGTTTGCTGTCAGCAGTGTGGATGCTGCCAAGTGCTATTATGAGGAATTGAACAAACTGCAAGAAGGTTCTGAGAAACGATTAAAAATAGCAACAATCTTTTCATTTGCCGCAAATGAAGAGCAGTCGGCGATTGGTGATATTCAGGATGAAAATTTTGAGCCAACAGCAATGGATATTAGTGCTAAGGAGTTCTTGACTAACGCCATCAACGATTATAATGCTATGTTTAAGACAAGTTTTAGCGTTGACAGCAGAGAATTCCAAAACTATTATAGAGATCTTGCTAAGCGAGTAAAGAATAAGGGAATAGACCTTGTAATTGTTGTAGGTATGTTTCTTACAGGATTTGATGCCCCTTCACTAAACACTCTATTTGTTGATAAAAACTTGCGTTATCACGGACTAATTCAGGCTTTCTCTCGTACAAACCGTATTTATGATGCAACTAAAACTTTTGGTAATATTGTTACATTTAGGGATTTAGAGCAACATACCATTGATGCTATAACTCTATTTGGTGATAGTAATACCCGAAATGTTGTGCTTGAAAGAAGTTACAAAGAATATCTGGAGGGATTTAAGGATATTGTTACAGGGGAGGCTCGTAGAGGATATATTGAAGTTGTAAAAGAGTTGAATGAACGATTTCCCAATGTAGATGATATAGAAACAGAGCAAGACAAGAAAGAATTTTCTAAACTCTTTGGTGAATATTTACGAATCGAAAATATATTGCAGAACTATGATGAATATACTCATCTTAAGGCTTTGCAAGCAATAGACCTTGACAATCCTAATGCTGTTGAGGAATTTAAAAATACATATTTTGTAACAGATGGAGATATTAAGGATATGCAACAGGTAGAAATGTTGTCTGAACGGGCCGTTCAGGATTACAAATCTACTTATAACGATATTAGAGATTGGTTAAGACGTGAGCAGAAAGGCTCTGCTGCCGAGAAATCTAAGATTGATTGGGATGATGTTGTTTTTGAAATAGACCTACTCAAGTCTCAAGAAATAAACTTGGATTACATACTGGAATTAATCTTTGAAAAAAACAATAAGACCAAAGATAAGACGGCATTAATCGAAGAAATACGAGGTGTAATTCGTGCAAGTGTTGGCAATAGAGCAAAGGAAAGTCTTATCGTTGATTTTATTAACAATACTGACCTAAACACTATTGCTGATAAGGCTAGTATTATTGAGTCATTCTTTGAATTTGCACAGGGTAAGCAGAAGCAAGAAGCCTCGGAGTTAATAGCATCAGAAAACTTAAAAGAAGAAGAAGCGAAGCGATATATTACAATCTCATTAAAACGCGAGTTCGTTAGTGAGAACGGAACCGACTTTAATAGTATTTTGCCAAAGATGAGCCCATTGAATCCTATGTACTTGACTAAGAAACATAAGGTGTTTCAATTGATTGCAGCTTTCGTTGAGAAGTTTAAGGGAGTAGGAGGAGATATATAGACATGTAATACTAGAATAGATATGAAAGCATTGATTGACGAGGCCAAGCAATATATTCAGAGAGAAGTTCAAAGCAAGAATGATGTATTTATAAAATTGTGCTCTTTGAATTTGCTTAATGCTGCTATTAAAGATAAGGAATACAAAAAAGAATTAAGTTATGGATATATTAAACCTCGCGTATCAAGGTTAGTTAAATTTCTTATATCTCACTTTGAAAATGGATATGCTGATGAGTTATATTATGATGCTCAAGGTCAATGTATGTATATTAGGTGCTATGGCATACAATTCAGTTTTCATAACATTATAGTTACAAATGAGATTAGGACTTTTGCTAATTCTGAGCTAAATAATCCAATTGAATGGGATGGGGTTAGACTGCAACCTATTAGTAAAGATTTGTTTTTGCTGGCAAAAGACATACATTCAAGGAATATAGAAGTGAATCAAATCAACGATGTTTTTAAACATATTATTGAAGATAATTAATTATGGGCAAGACTGTAACCACATACTTAATTGATGGAGATCCCAAAGGAACTCAATACGCATTTATCAGTAATAAGATTTGCCAGATGTTTGTTGTACCACGCTCCAACCTCTCATATCTAAATACGCAAGAGAAGTTGCAGAAGCCTGCATTTTACATCTTGATAGGTGAGGATGAGGCGACAAAACCTCAGGCATATATTGGGGAAACGGAGAATTTCCGTGAGCGAGTGAAAGACCACGACAGCAAGAAAGCATTTTGGCAGAAGGCTCTCATATTTGTGTCAAAAGATGCCGATATGACCAAAGCAGATGTGCAATATTTAGAACACAAGGCAATAGCCGAAGCAAAGAAAGCCAATACGTTTATATTGACCGACAATAAGCAGACACCCAAGGCTCCAAATTTGCCCGAATATCAGCAAGACTCAATGGATGAGTTCTTCGAAGATGTGAAGTTCTTAGCATCGTTCATCGGTTGTAATATCTTCGAGGTATCACAACCAAAGGCTGAACATATTTTCTATACCAAAGGTCGTGGCTGTGAGGCAAAGGGCTTTTATAATTCCAATGGTTTTACCGTTTTGAAAGGTAGTTTGATAGCCAAGACTATGGTACCATCGTTTAATTGGAAAGAAAAAAGAGAAAATTTATTGCAAGAATATACTACGGTTGAGGACGACAAATTGGTAATGAACTCCGATAAAACTTTCTCAAGCCCAAGTACTGCCGCTGACTTTTGTATAGGTAGCAGTAATAATGGCTGGCTCGTGTGGAAAGATGAAGAAGGTAACACATTGGATTCAGTTTACAGAAAACAGTTGGAATTATGAACAAATATAGAGAACAGTTAAATAGATGTATTCAAGTTGTTGATAGTGTTCGTAATATGATTAATGTACGACGGATTCCTAGTAACGCTATCAGTTATAATGACCTTTATAGTGCTTTATATAAATTAATACCATTAATCCCTGAGGAGTATCATCTATTTAGAGACAGGTTGAGAGATAAGATACTACCTAACTTAAAAACATCGGATCTAATCTCGGTGAATCAATTTGGTCAACAACTAGTAACTCCACAGAATGGTATTAACCCATACTCTTTTGGCGAAGTTATAGCAACTATTACATATTTAAATGGATATGGCAATAACAATTCATCGTCTATTTGGGATAATATACATCCACAAATAATTTCTATTGCTAAAGGTCGTTTTGATGACGGACATTATGCAGATGCAGTAGAAGCTGCATTTAAAGAAATAAACACGCGAGTTAAGAAAATATACAGAGATAGGACATCGGTAGAGAAAGATGGTGCAAAATTAATGCAAGCCGCATTCTCCATTCAGAATCCAATAATTAGACTTGGAGATACATCCACAGAAACAGGTGCTAATATACAACAAGGATATATGGAAATGTTTGTTGGTGCGATGATAGGAATTAGGAATCCTCAAGCCCATAATAACTTACTAGTTTCTAAAGATAAAGCTATTAGAAAACTGCATTTTGCAAGTATGTTAATGTATAAGATTGATGATGAACTCGTTTAGTTATTAGATAGAATTCTTATGACCGAAACTAATCGCATAGAATATAAAAGAGAATTAACTTCCGAACTTGATATTGAGAAGGAGGTTGTGGCATTCCTTAACTACAAGGAGGGCGGATACATCTATATTGGCATTGATAAGGATGGTTCAATTGTGGGTGTGAACAATGTGGATGATTGTATGCTGAGGTTGAAAGACCGCATCAAGCACAACATTTCGCCTTCGGCTATGGGACTGTTTGATATTGCTGAGGAACACAAGGATGGGCGTAGCATTATAAAAGTTACTGTAGCGAGTGGAATTGAAAAGCCATATTTCAAAACAAAATATGGTATGACTCCGCGAGGTGCGTATATACGTGTGGGGACATCGGCAGAGCCTATGCCGCAAGAACAGATTGACCGATTGTTCGCTATACGTACTCGCAATTCCATCGGACGCATTGTATCTAACCGCCAAGATTTGAGTTTTGAGCAGTTGCGTATCTACTACGATGAGCGAGGCAAAAGACTCAATGATAACTTTAAACGCACTTTGGAGTTGCTCACAGATGATGGTAAATACAACTATGTTGCCTATCTATTGGCTGATGAGAACGGCAATTCAATCAAGGTTGCGAAGTATTCAAGCCTTGACCGCTGCGATTTGCTGGAGAACAATGAATATGGCTATTGTTCTCTCATCAAAGCTACTAAAAGTGTGTTATCAAAGTTGGATATTGAAAATAAGGTTGCTGCAACGATAACTCCAATGGAGCGTATTGAAACGCCTTTGTGGAATAAGGTTGCTTTGCGCGAGGCTGTTATTAATGCTATCGTGCATAATGACTATTCGTTTGAAGTTCCGCCCAAGTTTGAGATATTTCCCGACAGACTTGAAATAACCTCAGTAGGTCGTTTGCCTGAATCTCTTACAAAAGAAGAGTTCTTCAACGGCATATCAATCCCCCGTAACAAGGAGTTGATGCGTATCTATCGCGATGTGGAATTGGTAGAGTCGTTAGGTTCTGGCATTCCTCGTATTCTGCGTGCATACGGTGAAGATTGTTTCAAGTTTACAGATAACTTTATTCGTATTACTTTGCCTATTAGTGTGCAAGATGGCACCCAGTCGGTGCCAAGTGAGCAAGTTGGTGTACAAGTTGGTGAACATGTTAAAATGCTGATACATAGCATAAATAATAGAGAGTTATCTGTGGATGAAATATTGGAAGTGTACAAGTTGCTTTACAAGCAAGTGTACAAGTCAAAATGGTATTTTAAGAAACATACCATTCACCCTTCTATGTTTGACGGCTATGTAGAGATGACATATCCTGATAGCCCTAATCACCCTAAGCAAAAGTATCGTCTTACGACAAAAGGATTACAATTGTTAGATTCTCTCAACCATAACAAATAGATTATATGTATACCGAAGAAGAGGAGTACGGAAACTACAAAAGTTGGCGAGAGGATATGGAATTCATAGATAGATATATGGATAGACTTGACCAATTTTTGAATGGAGAAACTAGGAGGCATAATCAATCATTAGACCAAGATGAACGAACAAAATAAAATCATACTTTATCAAGACGACAACGAAATAACTCGTGTTTCCGTGCGTTTTGCCGATGAAGATTTGTGGCTGACACAAAATCAGTTGGCAGATATATATTGTACTACAAAACAGAATATCAGTCAGCACATAGATAACATCTTAAATGATGGAGAGCTTGACTCAAATCGAACTGTAAAGGATTTCTTGACAGTTCGACAAGAAGGCAAACGCCAAGTTCAGCGCAGCGTGTTGCACTATAACCTCGACATGGTTATCGCTTTGGGCTATCGTGTCCAGTCGCATGTGGCAACTCGTTTCCGTCGTTGGGCTACACAGCGACTTCATGAGTATATCCAGAAAGGATTTGCTATGGATGATGAACGGTTGAAGCAAGGTGGTAACCGCTATTTCCGTGAGTTGCTCCAGCGCATCAGGGATATTCGCAGCAGTGAGCGTAATTTCTATCAGCAGGTCACGGATATTTATGCCACCGCTACGGACTATGACCCACGCGATGAGATGACGAAAATGTTTTTCGCTACCGTGCAGAACAAGCTGCATTATGCCATTCATGAGAATACGGCAGCCGAGGTTATCTACAATCGCGTGGACAATGAAAAGCCGTTTGTGGGTATGACGAACTTCAAGGGTAACTATGTTACTAAGGACGATGTGAAGATAGCCAAAAACTATTTGTCAGAGATTGAACTCCAACGCTTAAACTTGCTTGTTTCCGGTTTCTTGGATTTTGCCGAGTTCCAAGCGTTGGAAATGAACCCTATGACAATGAAAGATTGGATAGAGGCACTGGACAACCAGATTATTGCTCACAAGCGGAAAGTGCTGATTGGCAAGGGAAGTATTTCACATAAACAGGCGATTGAAAAGGCTGAAAAGGAGTTCGCCATCTATCGCAAACGCGAAATGAATTTACTTGAAAGTGATTTTGATAGAGAAATCAAGAAATTAAGAGACAATAATGGCAATAGTTCAAAGTAAATCACTACCTTTGCACCAAGAAATCATCCGCTGCAACGATGCGCGAAACGCAGAAGTCCAACGGTGGAGCAATCGGAGGAGTTTGCTGTCAAGCTGATTCTGAAAGTGATGATATACAGCCACTTGCGGATTAATCACGATTCCTGGTGGTACCACAAAAAACCGCTAATTTATTGATAATTAGCGGTTTTTTTATTCATATACCTCGCCTCCTTGCCTGAACTTTAACAAACTTTAACTATAATAGACAGCCATATCAGTCCAAAATCTCGCAGGGCCACCACGTTTAATCGTTAAAATGCCATTAAAATTTGTATCTTTGTATAGGTTTCAATAACATAAATGATAACCCCTTTTTAATATGAAGGAATTCCTTGATTCAAATTTACTGCAAACAATAGTTTTAGTGGCTACTGTATTAGTCACTCTCTTGATCTATCTCAATAAAGAACGTAAGAATCTTAAATCTGCAACAACGATTCTCATTTTACAAATTAAAAATATTGAGAAGAATATTGAATATTTAAAATCTGAAGGAATCTCCGGAGAGGCGATTAACGAACAGCAACTTCACTACTCTGTCCCTATTTTTGAAGAAAATGCATGGGAAAAATATAAGCATCTCTATGCATCACGTTTAAACTCTTTTGATTTTGCTAAAATAGAACAATTTTATGATGTTGCCCAAGCCATTCGAATACAACAGCTGCAAATCAAGCAAAAAATACAGGAGAATATATTTGCCAAAACAGCCCACTATTATCAACAACAATTTAATCGTTTAAACGCTTGTGTGGATGATGGACGTGCAGACCGAGAGACTTTATGTCAAAAAGATATGAGTTATGCTTTAACGCTATATAATAGCCCTATGTTTAGCGTAATGACTTTTCTACATAAGGAATTTGGTTATGGTTTGATAAAGGGATTGAATCGGTACCAACGTCTTACTGGAACTTTGGTTTATACAAGGTTATGCAAATCTGGGAAGATTAAGGAACGGTAAATATTGATACTGCTTGTATTTTATATTTTTGACATTATCTACTTTGTAAAATTGAGTTAACGAGAACGAACATATCTGCTATCTTGATAAGATTTTACGAACTTTGTATTATCAGAGAGGACTTTGAGAATCGGCAAGCGAATTGAGCACAAAAATCGTTCTGCGCAAAATGCCTCTAATGCTATAAGATATCAGTGAAACAGATGATATTACCCACTTTGATACTGAGTGTATTAACTGATAACCATGCAATTGCATAAATTTAGTAGTACCACGCAAAAAGCAGTTAGAAATAATCTGACTGCTTTTTTGTCTCTTGCGACGGACTAATCCATCGGAATCGGATGGCGGTTCGCGACACCGGATTCTATCGCGGCTTTGGCAACGGCTGCGGGCACTATGTCGCGAAGACGCGGATCGAACGGCGAGGGGATAAGGTAGTCGGGGCCGAAAATCGCGTCGGGACGACCGATCAGACGGCGGACCTCCTCGGGCACCGGACGGCGAGCGAGGCCGGCCAAGGCTTCGGCGGCGGCGAACTTCATGGCGTAATTGATGCGTCGGGCACGCACATCGAGCGCGCCGCGAAATATATAAGGAAATCCCAAAAGATTGTTGACTTGATTAGGCACGTCGGAACGTCCCGAGGCGTATATGGCGTCGGGGCGCGCCGCGAGCGCTTCATCCCTCGTTATCTCGGGGTCGGGATTCGCCAGCGCGAGAATTACGGGACGTTCGGCCATCGTGCGTACCATCGGTGCGGTGAGCAGGCCCGCTTTCGACACCCCGAGGAACACATCGGCGTCGACGACGGCTTGGGCGAGAGCGCCCGACAGTCGCGAGGTCGCGAATTCGCGTTTCTCGGGAGTAAGATCGTCGCGCGAGGTAGCAACTACCCCACGGCTGTCGCACAAGACGATGTTTTCGGCGGGGATACCCGAGCGCCGAAGCATTCGCGCCGAAGCTATGGCCGCGGCGCCCGCTCCGTTGATTACGATGCGCATGGAGCTCATCTCTTTTCCGATGCAGACGGCGGCATTTATGAGCGCGGCGGTGACGATGATGGCAGTGCCGTGCTGGTCGTCGTGCATTACGGGAATGTCGAGGGACTCGATCAGGCGGCGTTCTATCTCGAAACACTCGGGAGCCTTTATGTCTTCGAGGTTTATCCCGCCGAAAGTGGGCGCGATGTGTTGCACGCATTCGACGAAAGTATCGGGATCCTGCGCGTCGATCTCTATATCGAAAGCGTCGATCCCCGCCATAGTTTTGAACAACACACATTTGCCCTCCATAACGGGCTTGGCAGCCAGCGCGCCTATATTTCCGAGGCCCAGCACGGCGGAGCCGTTGGATATGACGCCGACGAGATTGCCGCGGCGGGTATAGTCGTAAACGCGTTCGGGATCGGCCGCGATGGCGAGCGACGGAGCCGCCACTCCCGGGGAGTAGGCCAGCGACAGATCTTCAGGAGTGTTTACGGGTTTCGTGGGACAGATCTCCAACTTTCCCGCTCCGTTTTGCGAATGATAGCGCAGGGCTTCGGCATGCAACTCTTTTTCGGTCATGATTATCGTTTGCGTGTCGTAATGCAAACCTCGTACAAAACATCTGTCGCGCGGCGGGTTTCGAAAAAAACGAAGGAGCGACTTTGCGGTCGCTCCTCGATACTGTTTTATTAGCGGCAGTGATTACAACGACTGCCAGACGCTGCTGTTGAATACGAAATCACGCAATTCGGCGCGAGTCGCCAAGCGGCAATAGACATACTCGGGAGGCAAAGGTTTCCAAAGAGTAAAGTTAATGAAGTCGCGCGTGGAGGCTTCGAGCATAATTTGTCCGTCGGGAGTCTGTTTATCGAATATTCCCCACAGCAGAGGGTCGGTCTTGGCCCAATGCTCGCTCGGACTGAATATGTAGAGCTCTCCGATTTTGAAGTTGCAATCTTTTACTTTCATCATGCGTAATGTTGTTTGTGAGACAAAGATTACACCGTCCCGTTCGATCCTCGTCGAAGGAACAGATCCGTAAATACCATGTTGCTCGCAACGGTTACCCGCATTTCGAGACGGTCGGAACGCGTCTGCACACGAGTCTAAAAGAAGGTGCCCATAAGAAGTTTATGGGCACTCTCGACTAAGTAAGTAACCATTATATAGCAAACACGCCCTCTGCCGAGAGATCTTGGCCTGCTATTTTTATCGTATATTCGCCCTCTGCTTCGGGAGCTGCGAGGAGGAGAACCTCATCGGCGTCGGTATCACAAACCTGAGAGGTCACGACATTTCCCGCAGCGTCCTCGATCGTCACGGTGACGTTACCGAACATATAGTTGAAATATACCTCTATTGTAGAATCCGTGCGGTTGAGGTATGCTTCGATAAACTCAACGGCAGAACGGGGACGAGGGATAGGAGGGATATCCAATTTATTAATATTTATCTCCTCCCTCGTCGGCTCTTTTTGAGGAGCATCAATATAAGCATAACAAATTCCATTGATAACAATACTACCTATTGCAATCAATAACATAAAAAGTTTTTTCATAATAATTGAGATTAAGTTAATAGCCTTGTGTTTTCACAAAAGTAGAGTATACCCGAGGGTTTTCCTAATCCTTATATCTCATATACAACATTATAATACGCTGGCAACCAATAACTTATAACCACCCAAATATAATATCCGCAAGGGGCAGATTATCAAGCATTTACCCCTTAGCATCTAACTCGCTTATTGACAATTGATTATCATCGGCAATTTCAGGATTATCTCTCATCGCTATTATATATTTGAGTAAGTCCGATGTCGAACCCTTCATTCCGAACTTGTCCCTTATTTTACATCTCGTATTGTAAATGCTCGCGATGTTGGTATGGTTGAACAATACGCGAATCTCCTCTTTGCTAAAATCCAAAATGACGCACGCGCAAAATGTTTTCTCATGATCCGTAAGACCGTATTTGGCATCAATACGCGCAATCGTATTGTTATACATTATATTCGCCAACGTAATCATATCTTCGGCCATCGCTTTGTTGTCCTTATTCTCAAGATTGATATATTCCTTGAATCTCTCTTTGAATTTATGAGGAAGAACGCTCGTTATCAAGATATCGCACAACTTCTTCAAGGAATCGATTCGACGTCCGAGCAATTGCAACAATTTATCCGCAGTTTCGCATTGAGATGCTGCCAGCTCCTTCAGATGTTTATACTTCAACGTCAAATTATCGTAATTCGAATCCACATCTTCGATATACAGTCGATACTCTTCAATCTTTTGGTTATTACGCATCATAATATACCTGTACAAAAAGAGCACGACGCCACCGATAATGGTTGTAAGAATCATAATCAACGAATTCGATACCTTTTGCAATTTGTGTTTCGCTTCGAGTATTTCGCATGAACGTTGAAGGTATTGTGCTTTATATTTTTGTTCTAATTTTTCGATACGATTCTCTGTTTGAATTGCAACAATAGAATCGTTATGCTGGCAGTATAGTTTTTTATATTTTAAAGCATTTTGATAATCCCGATTGGATTCTTCACTTAATGACAACATCGAGTAAAGCCCAACATTGTCTGCAGTAATCGACTTTACATGTTTTAAGTATCTGCCTATATAATAGCGCATTGAATCTATATTAGATTCTTTAAAGTACAGTTTGCCAATAATATGATAGTGCTCAACTGGAATGAGATTATGATTTAATTCTTTATACATGTTAAACAGATTCTGTTTGTGTATTTTAGCAGAATCAATATTATCGATCATGTTTAATTGTACAGAATAATATAATGACGCAACGTTAATTATTTGTAGAGTATCATTAAGAATGGTTGCTATATTTTTCGCTCTTTGCAAACAATGTAAAGTAGAATCATATTGTTCCAACAATCTGTACGTTGCAGCTTTCTTATAAGTTATAAGAAACTGATTCATCAAACGCCCTGTTTTGATAAACGACTCTTCGGCTTTGTCGAATTGCTCGATGGCTTCGGCGAGACTGTTTTGATCGTAATACAAATTACCTATCGCCGAGTAGATCAAGCCTTTGACATATTCGTTGTCGGTCTTTTCAGCATATATTCTGGCAGGAATAAAGGCTTTCATCGCCTCGTCGATATCGCCTGCGTTGTTCGCGACGATACCGTAATAGTAAAATGCTTGCGCTCTTTCTTCGTTCGAGCCGCGATGGGCGTAATAGTCGCGGGCGACGCGGATTATCGAATCGCTCTCGACGTCGATATAATTCTTGTCGAGCGCCTGCGAGTAGAGCAACGCGTACTTCGCCTTGTTCTTGCGACCGCGGACGCGTTCGATGCGGATCTTTTCGAGGATATTCAACGAACTGTCGGGATGATCGATCATAAGAGCTTCAGCCTTGTTGAGATCGGGACGATAGGCCGTTCCGCATGCGGCGAGAAACAGCAGCGATAGTATGAAAAGATTCTTATGTATCATAATGAGCTGTTGTGAGTATTGGTTTACGTCACAAAGTTATGGGATTTTGTCTCGCATCTGCAGAAACTTGAAAGAAATGTGAATTTTTATTTGCAGATATTAGCGTATATTGGTCCGTAAGCCCGAAATGCAGCTATTCACACGCGACCTGCTCCGTGGCGAATACATCGAACAGCGCGAGCCGCCGTCAACGGCCTGCGCCTATATTATGCGTCGTTTTGTTTTCCCGATCAACTCCGCTACTATGGTTCGCACCTCGCCGAAAGCCTCCATGCGGGCCAAGTATGCGCCTGCCGCGTAGATCGAAACGCCCGACAATATCTCCGTCGCGAGCCGCAGCGTCACATGCCAGTGCGCCGTAAGATGCGCCACGCCGACGACTGCGACATACATGAACAACGTTAGGACCGATATGGGCAACAATGTCCGCCCCGTGCGGCGAATTCCGAGCGAGGTATACCGCCGCGCGGCGAGAGTGTTCACGATCGCCTCGCATGCGGCCGACGCCGCGAGACCCCACGCGACCGCCTCGACGCTTCGGGGAATCGTTATTATCAGAATAATGGTCGTCATGGCGCGCTTCACGAACTCCAACCGCAATATTATGCCGCCGTCGCTCCTCACTTTCAGAATGTTGTAAGCTATGGTCGAGAGCGGATAGAAAATCCCCGTCAGACACAATATGCGGAAATACGGCACGGCGGGCCGCCAATCGGGCTTGAGCAGGAGCGCGTAAATGTCGTCGGCCGTGGCGATAAGCCCCGCCATCGCGGGAAACATTGCGAATGCCGTCACCATAACCACGCGACGATAGCTCTCGGCGAATTTGGTCTCGTCGCCGCCTATTCGCGCCAGCGCGGGAAAGGTCACGCTCTGTATCGACTGCATGGCCGAATTTACGGGCATGTCTTTCAGCTTTTGCGCTTGATTAAAACACCCCAAGGCGTCGCCCGAATAGATTTTGCCGATAAACAGCGGCGCGATATTGTTGTACAACGCCGTGATGAGGTCGGTGCCCATAAGTCGCAGACTGTACGGAGCCATCTCGCCGAGCGAGGAGGCCTTGCATGCCGCGCGCGGCCGCCACGGACTGCGAATCCACAGCAACGCGGCCTTTACGGCCATCATGCTCACCCGCTGTCCGACGAGACTCCATACGCCGCAACCGCTTACCGCCATGACCACGGCGACGATGCCGCTCGCGAGCGATGCCGCAAAGGTTATGGCCGAGAGCTGCGCGAAACGGAATTCGCGCACCATGATGGTGTTCTGTATGACGCACAGTGCGTTTGCCGGCAGCAGCAGGAACAATACGGGAGCTACCCGAGCCAATTCGGGCCACCCGTAATAGCGCGCCGCGACGGGCGACAAGGCCGTCAACAGCGCGTAAAGCACTATCGATGTGATTACGTTGAAACGGAAAACGGCTTTGTAATCGCCGTCGGTGGGGTTGGCTTTGCGGATGAGCGTCTGCGAAAAACCGCTGTCGACAACCACCTGCGCCAGAGCGGTAAATACGGTGAGCACGGCCATGATACCCAAATCCAAGGGCACCAGCATGTTGGCCACGACGATACTCACCACGGCCTGCAACAACATGGAACCCGCCTTTTCGGATATGCTCCACGCCACGCCCGACGCCACGCGTCCGCTCAGATTCCCGTTCGCCATGCCCCGCGCGCCGTCAATCCAACAGAGCCTCCACGCCGAGACGATACGAGTCGAGTCCGAAACCCATTATCGAGCCTTTGGCCACGGGAGCCAGCATCGACGTGTGGCGAAACTCCTCGCGCGCGAGAATCGACGATATATGCACCTCCACCACGGGAGTCTCCACGGCCGAAACGGCGTCGCGCAACGCGACCGAGGTGTGGGTATAGCCCCCCGCGTTGAACACTATTCCGTCGTAACGCCCTACCGAGGCGTGAACGGCGTCGATGAGTTCGCCTTCGATGTTCGACTGGAAATAGTCGAACTCGGCGCGCCCCTCGTAACGCTCGCGCAGCGAAGCGATGCAGTCGTCGAACGTGGTCGAACCGTAAACCTTCACGTCGCGCGTGCCTTGCAGGTTGAGATTCGGACCGTTGAGTATCAAAATCTTCTTCATGGTCGTTTTATACGTATATTTTCGGTTGCGTCTCGCCGCGCAGCACGCGCAGGGCGTTCAGCGCGAGGGCCTGCAACTCGTTCTCGCCGGCATACACCGTCACGGGAGCCACGAAACGGCATCGGCTCGCTATGGCGTCGGTGACGCGGCGGCTGTAAGCGATGCCTCCCGTGAGAATTATGGCGTCCACCTCGCCGCTCAACGCGGCGGCCATCGCGCCGATCTCTTTGGCCACGGTGTAGCAGAGCAGATCGAGAGCCGCGCGGGCCTCCTCGTCGCCCTCGCTCTCGCGAAGTTCGAGCTCCTTCACCGAATTGGTTCCCGCGAGCGACACCAAACCGCCGCCTCCGACGATGAGCGCCCGCGCCTGCTCGTGGGTATAACGCCCCGAGTAGCAGAGGTCTATCAACGCGCCCGCAGGGATGGTCCCCGCCCGCTCGGGCGCAACGGGTCCCTCGCCGTCGAGAGCGTTGTTGCAGTCTATGGCGCGCCCCTTCAGATGCGCCGCGACGGATATGCCGCCTCCCATGTGGGCTATCACGAAGTTCATATCTTCGTATCGTCGTCCGAGGCTTTCGGCATGTATGCGCGCCGTGGCTTTCTGGTTGAGCGCGTGGAATATCGATCGGCGGCGAATCTCGCGTATGCCGCACAACTTGGCTATCTCCATCCGCTCGTCCACCACTACGGGGTCGGCTATGTAGGCCTCCACGCCGCATTCGCGGGCTATCTCGGCCGCGATCATCGCGCTCAGGTTCGACGCATGCTGAGGCATGCAGTGCATCAACTCGTCTATCATGAGGCTGTTGACGCCGTACACCCCGCTTTCGATGGGGCGCAATAAACCCCCTCGGCTTATCACGGCCGAGAGGGTATCGAGTTCTATTCCATGTTCGTCGAGCGTCGAGAGGATGATCCGTTTGCGCCATCCCAACTGGTCGGTGACGACTGCGAAACGCGCTATCTCCTCGGCCGAATGCGCCACCGTAAGCTCCACGATCGGCGTGCGATCGCGGTAAACGGCCATCTTGGTGGACGTCGAACCCGTGTTGACGGCCAAAATCGTAAATCCGTGCGCAGGTTCGGGTTTCATAAACACAGCATCCTGCTCTTGCGGCGGATCGTCGTTAACGCGAGTGAAATTCATTTCCATCGGCGAGCGGTGTTAGGTTTCATTCGTTATATGCGGCGCAATCGGGCCGCCGTGCGGGCGCGATCTATCGGGCCGCCAAGCAGGCCAGCGCGATAGAGTACTTCTTCGTCAGGGCAGTATCGCCGCGCGAGGTGAGCACGCAGGGAACCTTGGTGCCCATCACCATAGCCGCCAACTCGGCGCCGCCGAAGTGCGACACAGCCTTGAAGAATACGTTAGCCGACTCGATGTTGGGGAACAGCAGGCAGTCGGGATCTCCAGCGACGCTCGATCCCGTCACCTTCTTGTGCTCGGCAACCTCCTTGTAAAGCGCCACGTCCAGCGACAGGGGACCGTCGACAACCACCTTGCCCAACTGTCCGCGGTCGCCCATCTTGGCGAGTATCGCGCCTTCGGTAGACGACACCACCGTCGGCAATACCTGCTCCGAGGGAGCTATGCAGGCGATCTTGGGTCTCTCGACGCCCAGCAGACCGGCCGTTTTGGCCAGATAGCCGATGAGTATGGTCTTCTGCTTGAAATCGGGCTGGGGAATCACGGCCACGTCCGATACCGAAAGGAGCTTGTCGCGGCCCGGCATCTCGATCACGGCCACGTGGCTCAGCGTACCCTTGGGCGGGAACAGACCCGCCTCCTTGTTGAGGATGCCGCGCATGTATTTGTCGGTCGACACCAAACCTTTCATCAACACGTCGGCTTGACCGTTCACCACGGCCTGCACGGCGAGTTTGACGCACACCACGTCGCTACTCTCGTCGACGATCTTGAATACGTTGACGTCGATGTCGAGATCTTGGCAAGCCTTCTCGATGGTGGCTTTGTCGCCGAAGAGGGTCGGCTCGACCAATCCGTCTTTCCATGCGTTGTAAACGGCCTCGATCGTGTGAGTGTCCTGCCCGTAGGCTACTGCGAGACGTTTGCGGCCGCGCGCTACGGCCGACGATACTATCTCGTCCAAATGTTTTATCATAATCGTTTATCTTTTTAAGTTAATTTTCGCTGTTTGTCTTCGGCGTCCGCTGCGGACTATTGCAGATCCTTGGTCAGACGATAGGTGTCGGTGGCGATCACCAACTCCTCGTTGGTGGCGATAACGGCAACCTTCACCTTCGAATCGGCGGTCGAGAGCACCGCATTGTCGCCGTGCGTGGCGGCATTTACCGTCTCGTTGATCTCGATGCCCATGAACTCCATGTCCGAGCAGACATAGGTGCGCAACTCGCTCGAATTCTCGCCTACACCGCCCGTGAAGATCAGCAGGTCGACTCCGCCCATCTCGGCGGCATACTCGCCAACGAACTTCTTTACGCGGTTGTAGTACATGTCGCGTGCCGTGATGGCGCGCTCGTTGCCCGCATCGTAAGCGGCGTCTATGTCGCGCATGTCGCTCGATATGCCCGTGAGGCCCAGCACGCCCGACTTCTTGTTCATCATGGTGTTGAGTTCCGAATAGGTCATGTTCTCGTTCTCGCCGATGAACGTTATGGCGCTGGCGTCGACCATGCCGCAACGGGTGCCCATCACCAGACCGTCCAGAGGCGAAAAGCCCATCGAAGTGTCGTACGACTTGCCGTTGAGAATGGCCGTCACCGAACCTCCGTTGCCGATGTGGCAGGTGATGATCTTCGACGCTCCGAGATCCACGCCCGTAAGCTCGGCGCCCACCTTGGCCACATACTTGTGGCTGGTGCCGTGGAAACCGTACTTGCGCACGCGATACTTCTCATAATACTCCGAAGGCAGCGCGTACAGATAGTTGATGGCGGGGATGGTCTGGTGGAACGAAGTGTCGAACACCGTCACCTGAGGCACGCCCGGGAGCACCTTTTCTATCGACAGCACGCCCTCCAGATTGGCGGGGTTGTGCAGCGGGGCGATCTCGAACAGCGAGCGGATATGCTCCTTGGCCTGCTCGTCCACCACGCAGCTGTCGGGGAAAAACTCGCCTCCGTGCGCCACGCGGTGACCCACCGCCTTCACGTCCGAGAGGTTCGCGATCACGCCGTGCGCGGGGTCGGTCAACGCTTTCAGCACGAGACTTATACCCGTCGTATGGTCGGGGATAGGCATGCGCAACTCGAACTTATCCTTGCCCGTGGGCTTGTGAGTGAGGCTTCCTTCGGGGAGACCGATGCGATCGACCAGACCTTTGGCCAAAAGCGCGTTGCTGTTGTCGTCGATGTCGATAACCTGATATTTGATCGACGAGCTGCCGCAATTGAGAACTAATACTATCATGATATTATAATTTATTTATATACATTCGTTTTCATCGTTTCGGCAACCCCAAGTTGTATGCCACCGCCTCGCATCGGGCGGCGAGGAGCATAGTTTCGTAATTACGAATCGGGAATACTGAATCCGTTTGCAACAACAAAGATACGTATAAGCCGAGCGCAAAAGCAAATTTATTTGCGATTTTGCCGAG
>ERZ777305.1485-NODE-1485-length-27133-cov-49.273432_pt1 | contig 27133 bp, 23 predicted proteins | sample MGYA00374965_ERZ777305 | MGnify/ENA primary metagenome ERZ777305 (study PRJEB29328, sample SAMD00013331) | mouse gut metagenome | study: EMG produced TPA metagenomics assembly of the Metagenome analysis of fecal microbiota from mouse which was promoted... | reverse complement strand
TTAACATCATTTGCATGAGCAACAAACAAATCGCTTCGTTTTATGCCCCATATATATCCAGGTGATTTCAACGGCGACGGAAACACTGACATTCTGAAAATAGACAGCAGTCGCAAAAACATCACCATTTATACATCCACAGGAACAGGATTCTCATCAAACCTGCCAACAAACTTTGTCAACCCGGCCGATTATGAGGTTTTCATAGCCGACATCAACGGCGACGGAATGGACGACCTTTATGCTGTCAAACGCAGTGGTGAATATGCCGCAACAAAAGCGTTCATAAATGAAAATTATGGAACATCATTCGCTATGTACCAGGGGCCAAAGTCTCCTCCGGTCTCTGATTGCCAATATTTATTCACAGCAGATTTCACAGGCAACGGAAAGGCAGATATATTTTTCTCCGGCAGGACATCTACGTCGACCATAAATCGAAAATTCACCACAATATATCTCCAGCCCGACGGACATCTGCCGCTGCTTTCAAAAGTGACTGACGAATATGGCAACTACCACAGCATCACTTACACGAACATGTATGATGCCGCCGTCCATGAAGTCACGACCGATTTTTCCTTTCCTCTACGTGCTTCAAGACTACCTGTTTCTATTGTGCACGAAGTATTACGGAACAATGGCATCGGCGGCGAAAACCGCGAGAGTTATAGTTATAAAAACGGCAGTTACCACTGCGCCGGTCGCGGATTCCTCGGTTTCGAGAACATGACATGCCACGACCACACAAAAGACATCCGCACCATATACACTTTTGAAACCGACAAGACATATTTCCTCTCCACCCTTAAGTCCAAAGAAACGCACCTGAAAAACAAAAAAACAGAAGTCTACACATCTATAAATGAAGTGGCACGCATATCGGGACAGACATTGCGCTTCCGTGCTACCGGATCTTCAACTCATATATACGATTACACAACACAAGACCTGTGTAAAAAAATCGACGAATCATTTAAACACGACACTTACGGAAACGTTATACGCCACACACAGGTTACTAACGGCCGAGACAGTCTCGAGAAACAGACCGCATACTTCAACGATGAAGAATCCTGGATTATAGGCAGAGTCACCTCATATTCGCAACAGAACTTCTCCGATGGTGAGGCCGGGACAATGCTGTTTGAAAACTACCAATACACAGGAGCCAACATAACTTCAAAAGTCACTAAGCGAAACGGCAAAACATGGCTTACAGAAAGTTACACTTATGCCCCAACCGGTAATGTGCTTTCGCATACACGCACTGCCGATGGAGAAAAGCGCATCGAATATGTGTCCTACGACAACAAATTTCTGCACAAAACACTTTATACCGATGCCGAAGGATATTCTACGGAATATACCTACGACAATGCCACCGGACTACTTACATCTCAGAACGGTGCGGACGGGATTATCAAGAAATACGAATACGACAAAACGGGTCGCCAATACTACTGGGAAGCACCATACGACGGATGCGTAAGCGTGCTGCGATGGAATCTGAGCATGAAAAACGCCCCTCAGCATACCCGGTACTTCAGCTACGAACAACGATGGGGAAAATCTCCGGAAATCGTGTTCTTTGACAAACTCGGGCGAAAGCTTAGAGAAGTGAAAAAAGTGTTCGGCGGACGCGAAGTATACACAGACCGACAGTATAACGACCGCGGTGAGCAGATAAAACTATCAAAGCCTTATTTTTCCGACACCACACCTGTCTATGCAACATTCGAATATGACGACTGCGGCCGTCTCATACGTGAAAACTATCCCGACGGCACAAACCGCCAGTTCTCTTATGAATCCATGGGCATGGATGGAGAAAAAATAGTAGAGACCAACCGCCTCGGGCAAAAAACCACACGCTACAACGACTTCCGAGGACGCACCTACAAGACGGTTGATAACCTCGGAGGCATCGTGGAGTACACTTTCGATGCCGACGGTAACTGCACATCCGTAGCCGGCCCCCGTACATCCGTCACCATGGAATACGACGACGCCGGCCGCCGCACCCGCATGACCGACAGCGACTGCGGCACCTACCGCTTCGAATACAACGGCTTCGGCGAACCGACGTTCCAATTGCACGAAACATCGTACATGGGCGTCATCACAGAGTACGATGCCGTAGGGCGTGTGGTGAGACGCGAAGATTCCGACGGCATCACCGACTATATTTACGAAACCGGCCGCCGGCGTGCGGTAAAAGAGATTCGAAACGACGACACCGGCATCGTCAAACGCTTCAACTACGACAGCTACAACCGCCTAACCGACGAGACATTAACCATAGACGGAGCGACATTACACACCGGCTATTCCTACGACAGCAAAAACAGACTGACATACATCACCTATCCGAACAATTTCGGTGTCAGCTACACCTACGACGATGGCGGCAACCTGACGTGTGCCACACAGAAAGGAAACGCAGAAGCATGGAAACTACTTTCTGTGGACGAGACTGGGCGCCCGTTGTCGTACAGACTCGGCAACGGAATAATCGTCAAGCGTACGCTCGACCCAGTAACCGGTGTATTGACATCCATGTCGGACAGCACGCTGTTCCATTGGGAGTACCATTTTAATGCGGAAGGAAATCTGAGTTCGAGAACCGACGGACGCAACGGACTTTTAGAACTATTTGCTTACGACGGACTGAACCGACTCACATCCTTTCACCATCTGATGAATTTGAAGCCTCTCTCAAACGAAACCATCGAAGACATCTATACCCGCTTCACATACGATGCTGCAGGCAATATAACCTCACATTCCAAAATAGGCAAATACGGGTATGCCGACAACTCCAACCGGCTTTCGACCGTTCGTATGCCTAACATTTTTGTAAAACCAATGCTGCAGAAATGGGATGCCATAGAATACAACTCACACCGTAAAGTCACACGCGTAGTATCGGGCGAACGCGAGTTGCGGCTCCGCTACGGAGTGGACGGAGAGCGGGTGCAGGCTCATGAAAAAGGCGAAGACTGCGATCGTAGCATCATATATGTAAACAAATTTCACCAAATAGCGCGCAACGGAAACGAAACATGCCGCCACAGCTACATCTACGCCGGCAATATGCTCATAGCCGTGTGCCCCGACGCCGATACTTCACGCACACGCTTTTACCACAAAGACCACCTTGGCTCCGTGGTTGGCATCAGCGACGCCGGCGGCACGCTGCTCGAAGAATTCAGCTACGACCCGTGGGGACGTCGACGCTCTCCTGCTTCTTATAAATATCTTGACGAAATCGATCGGCCTGCCGACCGCCACGGCTTCACAGGCCACGAGCACATCGACCTGCTTTCTATGGTGAACATGAACGGACGCCTTTACGACCCCTACCTCGGACGCTTCCTTTCACCCGACCCATTTGTGCAGGCACCATACAACACGCAGAGCCTCAACCGCTACGCCTACTGCATCAACAACCCCCTCAAATACACCGACGACACCGGCTACTTCTTCATCATAGACGATTTTATTGTAGGTGCGTTCAAAGGATTGTTTACAGGCAAAAACATTTTCAAAAACGCTGTGCGTCATGCTCAAAATGGAATTAAAATATGGACCGGATTATTTGTTACCGACCCGAATAAAAGTTTTTGGGGACGTGCATTTGAATTGTTTTCGAGGTTCACTTTTCAAGCTCCACAAACGGCAATAGGTTTCATTTATGCTCAGCAATCAAATATGATAGGGGATGTAAAGAATGTATCACATTTGTATGGAACAACAATCTTGACTACTGGATGGATGAAAGGCGGCAAAGCGGTTACTATGGGAATTTTCATTACTGGCGGCAGACATCTTGACGCATCAGCTGGAAATTATCTGTTCCAACACGAATACGGCCATTACCTACAAAGTCAGAGATTGGGCTTCGCTTACTTGCCCGTCGTTGGTTTCCCAAGCTTGTACAATACAATATCCGGTAGTGACCATAATCACCGCTCTTACGAGATGAACGCCAACTACCTCGCATTTAAATATTTCAACGAAAACGTCACGGACTTTTATAAAACAGGAGATAACTATAGCAATAGTCACTATTATAAAGATTATAATGGATGGTATTTTGTAGATAATCCATTGCACCAACATGGATGGTATGTTGATTATAAAGATTCAGACCAGATGAATAAAATAAAAAACTCAACATCCTTGCATGTAAATTTTTGGAACTATTTTCTCCCATTATTACCTAATATTCGATAAATCAATTTTATGAAAAGGATTTTAGCCTTCATTTGCCTCGCCATCGCTCTCTGCTCCTGCCCGGATGATTATAACATAAGTTCCTTCATAGACTTCAACAACAATTCCAACAGATTTGTGAGTGTGGAGATTTCATACGCTTATCCCGACACCACTTTCAGCCATAAAAAGGAGTGCGACCCCGAATGGCACCGGCACGGAGGATATTTTTATACGGGATATTTTTATCCATATTGTAAATCGGGATACGTAAGCGCTGATATTTCAAGGGAAGAGGTTTTCAAACTCAATCGTATAATACAGGTGTTTGTATTCTCGCGGAATCTTGAGAGCGATTTGTACGCCGATTCTTTGCTTGAACGCAATGAGTACACCTATGATGATCTTGAGAGAATGAACTGGACTGTCGATTATCCGTCAAAAAAGGAAAGCAAATGAAGAAGCTACTCGCCGTCACCTCCGTATTTTTCATGCTGATTTCAATGACATGCCCTGACGAGCATGAATTTGAAAAAGAACTGGCTGAACAAAGGAATCTGTATGTGGTAAACAATTCTTCTGGGCACCACTATCTCGCAATAGGATATAATTATCCTGACACGACATTCGTTATAGACCGGGATTATTTCTTTACCACAATAAAACCATACGAAACTTGCCAACGGATGTTTAGAATCAGTGAGTGGCCTGAAGCGGAAAGAGGCAAGGTGGTGCAGTTGTTCGTGGTTTCTTTTGACGCGAAGACAGGTATCGTAGATGATTCAGTACTTGCCCGCTACGAGCTGACGCGCGCCTGCTTCGAGAGCGGAGACCATAAGGTGGTGTATCCAAAAGAAGATTGAATGGAAAGAATGCGTGAAGCGACTTCTATAAAGGTCAATTTCTGGAACTATTTCTTACCTTTCATTCCAAATATACGTTAATTTCAAATCCATGATACGATGAAATACATTTTATTTAATATCATAACGGGTCTTACCCTGACGATTTTGCTTTGCGGATGCCCGATGTGCGACATGTCGGATCCTGTCGACATTATGTTTGTAAACAATAAAAGCAATAGAATTATAGGTGTAGGGATTGGGCTTGAATATCCCGATACAATTATTAATGACCTGAAGTTGACTAATTATAGCTTGATAAGCCCATACTCCATTAGGAGTATACAGTCTTATCATTATACCATAGAAGATTTTTTCGAATTTAATGAGGTTTTACAGGTATTTATATTCAAGTTTGATATAGGGAATGACCTCAGACCCAGTGAAAAGACATTGCTCGCATACTATGAATTCACATATGAAGAACTACGTAACCATGACTGGATTGTGGTATACCCTGAAGAATGATAATATGAAGAAGACACTTTTTATTATATGTCTTGGCTTTATGCTGAGCGCATCCACTTGTTACGATGACGAAGGCCCGGAGACTCGGATTCTTAAGTTTGAAAACAAAAGTGACCAATGGGCGTTTGTGTCGGTGTGCTTCAATTATCCTGACACTAATTTTTATGTGTCGGATTATTATATTTATTATTTAAAGCCACAAAAGACTGATGGCATGCAATTCGAGCCGGACGAGCTATTTGAGCGAAACAAGGTGCTGCAGGTGTTTTTCGTTTCTTTCATATCGGAAGAGGGAAGGCTTGGTGATTCCATCCTCGCACGATATGAATTCACCCGCGCTGCCCTCGACCGATGCGACTGGACGGTGGTGTATCCGGGCGGCAAATAATTATTAACAGGCGATTATCGGAAAATGTCGTTGATTTTATTTACCTTTGCGCTGTAAATCGTAAAAAGGATGAAAAGACTCAGCGCATTCATTGCCATCATATGCTTATGCGCCGCAGGCGCAATGGCCCAGTTCCGCGCCGCCGGTGTGGCAGGAGCCAACTTCAACACTCTAAGTTTCGACCAGAACCTCGTGGGCGTGAGCAGCGTGGTTGGTTATCAGGCCGGTGTGCTTGGCGAAATGATGTTTCCCGGCATAGGCTTCGGTCTTGACTTCGGCCTGCTATACAACCAAAGCGGCGCCAAAGTGAACCTCGGCGAGAAAAAAGTATGGTCGAGCCTCGGCTACGGCAACGAACGCCTATACATGCATTACATACAGATTCCTCTGCACCTGCGCTTCAAATGGACGCGCATGAACGGCCTTGAGGAATACGTGGCGCCGTTTGCATACGGAGGCCCCGAATTGTCGATACTCGCGGCCCACAACAAGTGCGACGCCATCGACTTCTCGGGCGCGGAACTCGGTGTCACCGCAGGCATAGGCGTGGAAGTGATGCGCAACTGGCAGATTTCGGGTTCCTACACGTGGGGCATGACATCGGCTCTCAAAACCCGCCTGCTTGACAATTTCGGGGCCAAGAACCGCCAGTGGACTGTGCGCGTGGCCTACTTCTTCAAGCACTGATTCAATTCGTGCCATGCCGGGATGTCGCGGACGAAAGCGTAGCGCCCGGTGGCATGGTCGTAGCGGCAGCAATAATGCTCCATGCCGTTGCTCACCACCAGATAATCGGCCTGCATCACAAGGTTGTAGCGGGCTATCTGATCGAACACCTTCTGCGTCACAGCCACATGCGGCGCCTTGTATTCCACCACTACCGCAGGATGGCGGTCGAGCGCGAACACCACGGTGTCGCACCGGCGCAATGTGCCGTTGAGGCGCAGCCCCACTTCATTAGCCGTGAGCGAGGCCGGATAGCGCTTTTCCGCCAGCAGCCAGTGCACAAAATGCTGGCGCACCCACTCCTCGGGAGTGAGCGCCACGAATTTGCGCCGCAAATCGTCGTAGATGCGCATAGAGCCGTCGGCAAGGCGCTGCAGGCGCACATCGTATTCGGGTAGGTTGAGTTGCATGTTTCGGAAATAGTGCGTAAATTTACAAAAATTTCCGAACACCACGCACATGGCCCCCGCCCAAACCATAACATTCGACGCCCTCAGGCGGCAGCTCGCCAACAGGCAGTACGCCCCGGTATATCTGCTCCACGGCGAGGAGGGCTACTATATCGACGCTCTCGTAAAAGAGTTTGAAAAAATCATCCCCGACGAGGACAAGGAGTTCAACCAATACACACTTTACGCGCCGCAGGTCGAGCCTGGAGCCGTGATGGATTTATGCATGAGCGTACCTATGATGTCGGAGCGTCAGCTCGTAATCCTAAAAGAAGCGCAGGCCGTACGTGCCGACCAGCTCAACCGCCTGCACCGTTATGCCGCCAGTCCGTCGCCGTCGACAATCCTCGTGATATGCGTGCGCGGCGCACAGGCCAAAGGAAAGGATCTCATAGCCGCAGTAAAAGACAAAGGCGTAATCTTCGAGGCGAAAAAAGTGCGCGACTACGAGATGCCGTCGCATGCCGCCACGCTCGTACGCGACATGGGCATGAAAGCCGGGGCGAAAGCCGTCGGCATGCTGTGCGATTTCATCGGCGCCGACCTCAGCCGCATGCACAACGAGATAGGCAAACTTTCCGCCATACTCGGCGCAGGAGCCGAAATCACCCCTGAAGCCATAGAGCGGAACATCGGCTACAGCAAGGACTACAACTCTTTCGAGTTTCTCGACGCACTCGCAGCACGCGACACAGCCAAGGCATGGCGGATAGCCGACTATTTTGCCGCCAACCCGAAAGCCGCACCCATAGTGCTGCTGACATCGGGCATATTCAGCCTGTTTGCCGATGCCATGGTGGCCGTCTACACTCCCGACAAAAGCGACAAGGGACTGATGGCCGCGCTGTCGCTCAACCGCGCCATATTCCTGCGGCGCGTGCGTGCCGTGCTGGCCAACTACAATCCATTCCAGATTATCGAAATACTTGACACCGTGCGGCGTTTCGACGCCATGAGCAAAGGCAACGGCTCGCGCCAGCCTGCCACGGCGCTGTTCCGCGACATGCTGTACCATATCTTCACCGCCCCGGGCACGCTGCCCGTATAGCCGCCATGTTGAACACGGGTTCCGAACCACCCCTATTTTTTAACACGCACTCAAGCCACTAAAGACAACCTTTTGCACATTTTCGCAGTTATTATATTTAGATTAACTGAAAACCGCTAAAATGCGCAAAATCAACCTCTCTCCCATCCTGTCGCTACTGCTCATCGGCGGCACAACGGCAATTAGCGCTTATCCTCAAACCGGCTCAGAGCACCACTATCTGCGCGCCCCGTTGCCCGAAAACTGGGGCGTAGCCGAGGCCAATGCCCAGACCCTTCCTGCCGACGACACATGGTGGAGCGGATTCGGAGATTCTACGCTCGACTCGCTGATAGCACTCGGCGAAAGCAACAATTTCGACCTCGCCATGGCCGCACGCCGTGCCGACGAAGCCCTACAGGGAGTGCGCAGCGCCCGTGCGGCCTATTTTCCTGCCTTCGGAGCCACGGCAGGATGGCAGCGGAGCCGCACCGACGGCATCATAGCCGGAGGATATTCTCTCGGGCTGCACGCCTCGTGGGAGCCCGACATTTTCGGAAAAGTGCGCGCACGCGTGAAGCAGAGCGGACACAACTATGACGCATCACGCGCGGAATATACGGCAGCGATGGTGTCGATGTGCGCGCAGATAGCATCCGCCTATTTCGACCTGCGCACAGCACAGGCACAGCGCGAAGTGGCCAACGAGCACATCGGCCGCCAGCAGCACATCGTGGATATAGCCCAAGCACGCCACGAGGCCGGACTCGCATCCGCACTCGATGTGGCGCAGGCTCTCACCGTATTGTACACCACGCAGTCGTCGCTGCCGCTGCTCGACACACAGATTGCGGCCGACATCAACGCCATAGCGACATTGTGCGGCCTGTATGCCGCCGACATCCGGCCAATGCTTGAAAAAGGCTACGCCGTGCAGCCAGACTGGCATCGCATAGTCAACGCCGGAGTGCCCGCCGAACTGCTGCGCCGTAGGCCCGACATCGCCCAGGCCGAAGCACAGATAGAGGCCGCCGCTGCCGCGCTCGGCATAGCCCGGAAAGATTATCTGCCCACGCTGTCCATATCCGGAGCGGTGGGCACCGCCGCCACTCATCCCGACGGCCTTTTCAAGGACGGCTCGCTCACATGGTCAGTTGCGCCCACGCTTTCATGGACTGTGTTCGACGGCCTGGCACGCCGTGCCGGGGTGGCCTCCGCACGCGACGAGATGGAAGCCATGGTGGCAGATTACAACTCCGTGGTGCACAATGCCGTCCAGGAAGTGGAAAATGCGCTTACGTCCTACACCAACCAGTTGCGGCGCATCGACATACTCGACAACGTGGTGGAGCAGAGCCGCCTGTCGCTCGACCTGTCGCTTGATCAGTACAAACAAGGGCTGTCGCCTTTCACAAACGTGGTGGACGCGCAGCTAAGCTATCTCGAAAACACTAATTCCGTACTTGCCGCCCGTGGCGACGCGCTCGTGTCGCTCGCCACGCTTTACAGAGCTCTCGGCGGAGGCACCGGCACAATGTAATCCCCCGAAAATGAAAACCATACACGTACTGGCTGCGCTTGCAGCCATCGCAGGCACCGCTACCTCCTGCGGCCACCGGCAGAGCGACGCACAGAAAGCATCCGCTCCGGAAATAGAAGTAAGTCCCGTGAAGGTCGACTCTGTGACTCTGTATAAAAAATTTCCGGGGACACTCATTGCCAACGCCAGCGTCGCCGTCGTGGCGCGGGTCAACGGCATCATAACCGGCAAATACTACAAATCAGGCGACAAAGTGGCAAAAGGCGCCCTGCTTTTCACCATAGAAAGCGAGCCCTATTCCGATGCCGTGAAACAGGCTGAAGCCACGCTGGCAACCGCCCGCAGCAGCTACGACTACGCCTCGCGCCAACGGGCCGCCATGGAAAAGGCCTACAAAAGCGACGCAGTGTCGGAAATGGAGCTCGAACAGGCACGCAGCAGCGAACGTGAAGCCGAGGCGTCGATAAAAAACGCCGAAGCAGCATTGAGCTCGGCGCGCGCAAAACTCGGCTACTGCCGCGTGACCGCCCCCATTGCAGGACGCGTCTCCGACAATATCCTGTCGGTGGGCAACTACGTCAGCGGCGAAGGCGAGCCAGTCACACTCTGCAACATCTACGACAACAGTTCGATGATAGCCGTGTTCGGCATTGAGGATGTGGCCCTCGCACACCGCATAAACAACTCCATAAAAGAGGGGCTGAAAGACATACCGTTGGGCTTCGGACAGAAACTCGAACACGAATACACCGGCCGCATGCTGTATGTGGCTCCTGACATGAGTTCGTCGACCGGCACGCTCACCATGCAGACCCTAATCGACAACCCCTGCGACGAGCTGCGCCCGGGCATGTACGTGGACGTGTCGCTGCCCACGGGCGTCGACCCCGAAGCCATCCTTGTGCGAGACGCATCGCTCTCCACCGACCAGCTCGGCAAATTCCTGTACACCGTCAACGATTCCGACCGCGTGGTATACACACACGTGCAGGTAGGCGAACTCGCCGACGACAGCATGCGCATCGTCACCTCGGGACTCAAGCCCGGCGACCGCTACGTCACGTCGGCAATGCTGAAAGTGCGCGACGGCATGACCGTAAAACCCATTGAACAAAAAACGGATAAATAACACGCGGCATGTTCTCAAAATTCTTCATTGAGCGACCCATCTTCTCCATCGTCATCGCGGTGGTGATGTTGCTGGCGGGGGTTCTCACAGTGACAACTCTCCCCGTGTCGCAATATCCCGACATAACACCTCCCACGGTGCGTATATCGGCCACATATCCCGGAGCCGACGCCGAAACGGTGGCAAAGACCATCGCCGTGCCCATCGAGCAGCAGGTCAACGGCATCGAGAACATGATGTACATGAGTTCCAACTGCGGCTCCGACGGCTCGTACAGCCTCACCGTCACATTCGAAGTCGGCACCGACCTCGACGATGCCGCCGTAAAAGTACAGAACCGCGTGGCCCTGGCCAACCCGCAACTGCCCGCAGCCGTGATACAGCAAGGCGTCTCCGTGATGGCCGAATCGTCCAACATAATCCTTTTTGCCGCACTTGAAAGCGACAACCCCGAACTTTACGACGCCCTATACCTTACCAACTACGCGAACATCAATATCGTCGACCCCATATCGCGCGTACCGGGCGTGGGCGGCGTAGGAGCCTTCGGCGGCGGCAGCTACAGCATGCGCGTGTGGCTCGATCCGGAAAAGATGCGCGTGCGCGGCATCACGCCGCAGGACATCACCGCCGCCGTGCAGTCGCAGAACATGCAGGTGTCGGCAGGCTCGGTGGGCGCCTCGCCCGCATCCTCCGGACAAGCGTTCGAGTACACCATCACGACGCCTGGACGCCTGACCGCAGCCGACCAGTTCGGAGACATAGTGCTGCGCACCGACAACAACGGCGGAGTGCTGCGTCTGCGCGATGTAGCACGCGTGGAACTCGGAAGCCAGACCTACTCGCAGGTGGCACGCGTCAACGGCAAGCAGGCAGCACTGATAGGCATATACCAGCTACCGGGCGCCAACGCGCTCGAGGTGGCGAAAGGCGTAGAAACCGAGCTCGACAACCTTTCGGAATACTTTCCCGAGGGCGTACACTGCCGCGTCATCCTTAACTCCACGGATTTCGTGACCGAATCCATCGACGACCTGCTCGTGACGCTGCTCGAAACCACGCTTATCGTCATGATAGTAATTCTGCTGTTTCTGCAGAGCTGGCGTGCGGTCATCATCCCGATGCTTTCCATCCCCGTATCGCTCATCGCCACCTTCGCGGTGATGAAACTGCTCGGGTTCTCCATCAACACGCTCACCCTTTTCGGCCTCGTGCTTGCCGTGGCCATAGTCGTGGACGACGCCATAGTGGTAGTGGAGGACTGTTCACGCCTTCTTGACGAAGGAAAACTGAATCCGCGCCAAGCCGCTGAGAAAGCCATGAAAGAACTGCAGGGACCGGTTGTCGGAGAAGTGCTCGTGCTCCTTTCCGTATTCATCCCCACAGCACTCGTAAGCGGCATCACAGGCGAACTTTACAAGCAGTTTGCGCTTACCATAGCCATAAGCACGGCATTCTCGGGCTTCAACGCACTTACTTTCACCCCGGCCATGTGCGCCCTGTTCCTCAAGCCCGTAACCGGCAAAAACCGCTTCTTCCTGTTCCGCTGGTGGAACAAGGCCGAGAACGGCGCCACAGCCGCCTACATGAAGGCTGTAGGCAGCTTCGTGCGCCGTCCGTGGGTGGCCATCCTCATATATTTCGCCATCACAGGAGCCGCATTTTTCGGTTTCATGCGTTGGCCCACATCTTACATCCCATCTGAAGACATGGGCTACTGCCTGACCTCCGTACAATTGCCCACAGGAGCGGCTCTTGACCGCACCGACCGCGTGATGGCACAGCTTTCAGACAGCATTTCCACCCTGCCAGAAGTCAAAAACGTGATTTCCGTGTCAGGACAGAGCTTTCTCAGCGGAGGCGCCGGCACAAATCTCGGTTCAATGTTCGTTGTGCTCAAGCCATGGACCGACCGCAAGCCCAAAAGCGAACACGTGCAGTCCGTAATTGAAAAAATAGAACGCATCGGAGCCACCATGCAGGAACCCATTGTCTTTGCCCTCAACCCGCCGGCCATCCCCGGCCTCGGAGCCTCGTCCGGGCTTGAAATGCAGCTGCTCGATATCAACAACCACGGCCCCCAGGCCATGCTCCAGGCACTCGGCGACATAGAGAAAGCCGCACGCGCCGACAAACGCATCGCATCCGTATCGTCGCTCTACGAGGGCGCTGTGCCGCAGTACACCCTAAGTATCGACCGCGACAGGGTGAAACTGCGCGGCCTCACACTCGAGGACGTGTACGGCACGCTGTCGGCGTTCATGGGCGGCAGCTATGTCAACGACTTCGTTGAGTTCGGGCGCGTCTACCAGGTGACGCTCAAAGGCGACGAAGTGTCGCGCGGACAGATCGACGACGTCATGTCTCTGAGCGTGCGCAACGCCTCGGGCGACATGGTGCCTTTCGGGGCATTCACCACCATAGAGCCATCGCTGGGCGCTCCGTCCGTGAGCCGCTACAACATGTACACTACAGCCTCGCTCACCGCCACCCCCGCGAAAGGCATAAGTTCCTCGGACGGCATAAAGGCCATGGAGCAGATAATAGACAGCACCCTTGGCTCCAACTACTCCTATGCATGGACCGGCGAGGCATATCAGGAAACACAATCCGGCACCACCGTCACTTTCGTGCTCATACTAGCCGTGGTGATAACGCTGCTCGTTCTGGCCGCCCAATACGAAAGCCTCACCGACCCTGTGGCAGTAATCATCGCCATGCCCACCGCCGTGCTCGGCACCGTCGTGGGGTGCATGTTCATGGGCCAGAGCATCAGCATTTACACACAGATAGGCATCATACTGCTGCTCGGCCTTTCGGCAAAGAATGCCATACTCATCGTGGAATACGCCCTTGACTACCGCGCCGCCGGTCAGGACATACGCCGCGCGGCCATGGACGCAGGCCGCGTGCGCTTCCGCCCCATCATGATGACAGCTCTCGCATTCGTGTTCGGCGTTATGCCTATGCTTTTTGCCACAGGCGCCGGAGCAGGCAGCCGCATCGCCCTCGGAGCCGCCGTAGTATTCGGCATGGCTGTCAACGCCATCGTAGGCACGCTTTTTGTACCCGACTTCTGGGTCATACTCCAGAACTTCAAAGAGCGCCATCTCGACAAATTCTTCCACGGCAGCAAAGGTCTTTCCGCCGACGAAGAACAAAACGCAGGCGACAATGTTTAATAGATATACCGCACGACCATTCATACAAACTATTATCATACATACAAACTATTATCATACATACAAAATTAATACATCCCACTATGATTAAAGCAATGCTCATCGCCGGTTGCGACGGTTTCGTAGGCACCTGCGGGCGCTATCTTGTAGGAAAATGGTGTTCAGGCATGTTCCACGGCTCTTTCCCCATGGGCACATTTTTAGTCAACATCATAGGCTGCTTCATCATCGGCCTGTTCTTCGGCCTCCTTGAAAAAGCCCATGTGATGACACCCGGCGAAAATGTGCTCCTTATCACCGGTTTCTGCGGCGGTTTCACCACATTCTCATCCTTCGCCGACGACATGTGGATTCTCGGTTCCAAGGGCGACTGGACCACATTTGCCATCTACCTTGCCCTCAGCGTGATACTCGGCATCCTTTTGGTTTGGGGAGGCCGCGCGCTCATCCGCTGACACACACCATGCCATAAACTTTTCAAAGCCGCCATGAACGCCGGTGTTCATGGCGGCTTTTTTTGCAAAATACACTTGCACACATCAAATTAAAGCCTTAACTTTGCGGCATGAAAACCCAGCGCCACATATCCTTATTTCGTGATGCCCGCCTGATGGCAAGCGCTGAAATTCTACCCCCCCCCATTTTGTAAAAGCTTAATATTCAATCATCTGCGACACACATTCGCAGACACGAGCTATAAGTGCGCTCCGATTGTGCCCCAGGGCATAGTCGGAGCGCTCCGCTTTTCTGCATCCATGCCTAACCAAACATCACAACTATAAACCAACATCACATCTTATGAAAAAACTTTTACTCTCACTCCTTCTGCTCGTCGGAATAGGCATGACAGCAGGTGCGCTCGTGCACGAGTTCGATTTTTCGCAAGCCTCCAACTGGCCGCAGGGAAATGGAAATATGCACACCACAGAAAAAGACTATACATTAGGAAGCCACAACCACACACTGAGCACTTGTAATTCCTACATCATTAACAAAAATGCGTTATTTCTAACCAAAAGCAGCGGTTATGTGATTCTGCCGGAATTTGACAAACCCGTAGACCGTATAGAAATCAAAGCCGGCTCAAGCTGCTCATCGAAAGCAAAAGTCATTGTTTCCGGAAATGACATAGCCACCACTACCACAGCAAAGCTGACAGAACTTCAAGATAAAACCGCAAAGATTAATGTAAACTCAGAAACCGTTGGAGTGCGTTATAAAATTGCAGCGAGTACGGAAGCCAATGCGCAAATTTCAAAAATAACAGTCTACCTGAAAGCTACAGGCGTCAGCATCTCGGCCTCAACCGGTTCCACGAACTATGCCCAAGGCAACAACCGCATATTCGCGGGTACGGAAGTGACTTTCACAGTCACAAACTGCGATGACGCAAACATCGTCGGCACTGTCAACGATGAAAAAATGACATTCACTGACGGCGTGTGCACACTGACCATCAATGAAAACGCCAAAGTGGAAATCGTGGCAGGAACAGGCGACGACGTCCAACACTCCAACTACGACTTCACCGCCATTCTCGGCCAGTTCCGCCTCGTGACAGACGCCACGGAGCTTAAAGCCGGCGACCGCCTGATTATCGCAAACACCGAAAATAATGCGGCAATGGCAAACATTGTCAAAGCAAACAACAAGGATGAAGTGAGCGTGAGCATAACCGACGGCGTACTGACATACACCGTACGCCCCCTCATTCTCTCACTCGGCGGCGAAGATGGCAAATGGACGTTCAAGACCCAAAACTACGGAGGCATAACCACTTCTGAAGACGAAGGTTATCTGGCTGCTACAGGAACCGACACCCAAAATTATATGGACGTGCAAGAAGCCCCCGCACCTGCAACCATAAATATAGGCACTAACGGCGATGCCACCATAAAGTTTGCGTCCTCCAACAGAAACATACTCCGATACAACGCCGCAAACAGCATGTTCTCCTGCTATAGCAGCGGTCAAGAACCTGTTCAGATCTACAAATACTATACAGGCGAAAACGAAGCAGAAGTAGTAGGCATCACCTATGAGGTGTTTGCAGGAAAGACCGTGGTGCGAGTCAACTACGTGCTACACGTCAACAACCACCAGGATGGCAACCTCTATGAAGTGACCCTCACCATCGGCGACCAAAAAGCGTCAGTACGCCATGCTGTGCCCGACGGCGATTCGGACGTAGCAACCAACACGACTCTCTACGCCGATTCGTTCACCGCCACACACACCTTCACAGGCAGCGCGGTCGTGACAGGTCTTAGCGGCGAAACCGACTACAAGGCCAACTTTGTGACACGTATCAACAATGAGCAGGTTGTGTCGCACTCCATCGACATCCCCAACATCAAGACCGGCACAGTGGGCATCGAGGACGTGGCCGTAGACAACGACGACAATGCTCCCGCAGAGTACTTCAACCTCCAGGGCGTACATGTGGCACACCCCGAGGCCGGCAATATCTACATAGTGCGCCGCGGCGCAAAGGTGAGCAAAGAGCTCGTGAAGTAAAACTCCGCCCCTCGCGGGCAGAGCATATTGTTTATTGAAAGCGACGCCGCGCACGTGAGTGCCCGGCGTCGTGCTTTTTGCAGCCCCCCCCTGTTTTCCTTTGACAAAAGTTGCGCAGCAGCGACACCGCCACCTGCATATCCCTAAAAAACAAAAGGAGACACCGCCGCGGGAGCACAACATTGATTTCGGCGGCAAATATTTTCATGACATGATAAAAAATTGTAATTTTGCAGTTTGAAATCAAGTATGACGAAATGGAAATATTACGGACAGTAGACGCGCTTCGCCGCGCCGTAGAAAAAGCACGTGGCGAGGGACTCTCCATAGGCCTCGTGCCCACAATGGGTGCGCTGCACCGGGGGCACATGTCGCTCGTGGAGCGCGCACGCCGCGAATGCGACGTAGTCGTTGTAAGCATATTCGTGAACCCCACACAATTCAACAACCCCGACGACCTGCTCACGTATCCGCGCACCGAACAGGCCGATTGCGCCATGCTGGAGGCTGCAGGGGCAGACATCGCCTTTGTGCCGTCGTCCGAAGAAATATACCCCGAGCCCGACACACGCGTGTTCGACCTCGGGCCTGTGGCGGAAGTCATGGAAGGCGCCATGCGGCCGGGCCATTTCAACGGCGTGGCACAGATTGTGAGCAAACTGTTCGGCTGGGTGCAGCCCTCACGCGCCTATTTCGGCCGCAAAGACATCCAGCAGATAGCCGTGATACGCCGCATGGCCGCCATAGAAGGCTTCGCGGGCGAGATTGTGCCCTGCCCTATAGTGCGTGAAGACGACGGCCTCGCCATGAGTTCGCGCAACACCCGCCTTAACGCCGGCCAGCGAGCCATAGCGCCGGCCATACACCGCGCGTTGCTCGATGCCGTGGAAGCATGCAAAGCCGGCGAAAGCGTGGAACAGGTGCGCCGCCGTGCGGTGGACGCAATAGACGCCGTGGACGGCCTGCGCACGGAATATTTTGAAATCGTGCATCCCGACACCATGCAGCCCATAGCCTGCTGGGAGGAAGCACCTCAAGGCGCCATCGGCTGCATCACCGTGTACTGCGGCGAGGTGCGCCTCATCGACAACATCAGCTTCACACCCGTAACGCCATGACAATAGAAGTACTGAAATCGAAGATACACCGCGTCACCGTCACTGAATCGCGCCTCGACTACATAGGCAGCATCACCATCGACGAAGATTTAATGGACGCGGCAGGCATCCTGCCGGGAGAGCGGGTGTACATCGTCAACAACAACAACGGAGCGCGTCTCGACACCTACGCCATACGCGGCGAACGCGGCAGCGGCGTGATATGCCTCAACGGAGCCGCCGCGCGCCTGGTGCAGCCCGGCGACATAGTAATCATCATGGCCTACGCTTCCATGACACCCGACGAAGCACGCCACTTCACTCCCAGCGTAATATTCCCCGACACGGCCACCAACCGACTCGTTAATTAGAGAAAAACCGAAATAAAGAATGTTTGAACGACTAAGCGACCGCCTCGAACGCAGTTTCAAGCTGCTCAAAGGCCAAGGCAAAATAACTGAAATCAACGTGGCCGACACGCTCAAGGACGTGCGCCGCGCCCTCATCGATGCCGACGTCAATTTCGCCACGGCCAAGGCATTCACCGATGCCGTCAAGCAGAAAGCTCTCGGCCAGAACGTAATCAACGCCGTAAAGCCGGAGCAGCTGATGGTGAAAATCGTCAACGACGAGCTCGCCTCACTCATGGGCGGCGACGTCGCTCCCCTGGCCATAAAAGGCAATCCTGCCATCATCCTCATGTCGGGCCTGCAGGGTTCGGGTAAGACCACCTTCACCGGCAAGCTCGCCAAAAAGCTCATGGCCGAGAAAAACATGCGTCCGCTTCTCGTGGCCTGCGACGTCTACCGTCCCGCGGCCATCGACCAGCTCAAGGTGCTCGCAGAGAGCATCGGGGCGGAAGTGTACACCGAACCTGGCGTCACCGACCCCGTGGGCATAGCACGGCGCTCCATAGAGCATGCACGCGCAGGACGCTTCGACCTCGTGATAGTCGACACCGCAGGACGCCTTGCCGTCGACGAGCAGATGATGGACGAAATCGAAGCCATCAAGCATGCCGTCAACCCCGGCGAAACACTTTTTGTGGTTGACTCCATGACAGGCCAGGACGCCGTGAACACCGCAAAGACATTCAACGAACGCCTCGACTTTGACGGCGTGGTGCTCACCAAACTCGACGGCGACACACGCGGCGGCGCGGCATTGTCCATCCGCAGCGTTGTCAAAAAGCCTATCAAATTCATAGGCACCGGCGAGACTCTCGACGGCATCGACGTGTTCCACCCCGACCGCATGGCAAACCGCATTCTCGGCATGGGCGACATAGTGTCGCTTGTGGAGAAAGCCCAGCAGCAGTTCGACGAACGCGAAGCCGAGGAAATCGCCAAGAAATTCAGACGCAACCAGTTCACATTCGACGACTTCTACAAGCAGATACAGCAGGTGAAGAAGATGGGCAACATCAAAGACCTCGCCGCCATGATTCCAGGCGTGGGCAAAGCCCTGAAGGACATCGACATCGACGACAACGCATTCCGCAGCGTCGAAGCCATCATCACCTCCATGACACCCTACGAACGCGAGCACCCGGAAGTGCTCAATGTAGGCTCGCGCCGGCAGCGCATCGCACGCGGCTCGGGCACTACACCGGCCGAAGTGAACCGCCTGCTCAAACAGTTCGAACAGATGCGCAAGATGATGCAGCAGGTGACTTCTATGAAAAACCCCATGGGCATGATGCGCCAGATGCGTGGCATGCGTAAATAAAGAACCTGTATAGAGTTTGCCCGATACACCGATGACCATACTCGACGGGAAAAAAGCGGCAGCCGAATGGTGTGCCGAAACGGCGCGCCGCGTGGCTGCGCTTGCCGCCGAAACAGGACGCACTCCACGTCTTGCCGCCGTGCTCGTGGGCGACGACCCTGCGAGCGAGACCTACGTCAACCTGAAAGCCAAGCGCTGCGAGGAATGCGGCATACGCTCCACAATAGTCCGCATGGACGCCGCCACCACCCAGCAGCAGCTCCACGACCGCGTGCGCAGTCTCAACCGCAACTCCGATATAGACGGAATCATCGTGCAGTTGCCGCTGCCCGCACATCTCGACTACAAAGCCCTGCTTGAAGTCATAAGTCCCCGCAAAGACGTGGACGGCTTCACGCCCGACAACATCGGCAGGCTCGCCTTAGGCATGGACTGCCTGCCTCCGGCCACCCCTGCCGGTATAATAGAACTGTTGCGCCGCAACGGCATCAGCACCTGCGGTAAGCACGTGGCTGTGATAGGCCGCAGCAACATAGTGGGCCGCCCTATGGCTTCGCTGCTGCTGCAGAAATCATCCATGGGCGACGCCACCGTGACCGTGTGCCACAGCGCCACACGCGGGCTCGACGCCATATTGCGCTCGGCCGACATCGTAATCAGCGCCGTGGGACGTCCCGGACTCGTCGGAGCCGGCATGGTGCGCGACGGAGCCGTAGTGGTGGATGTCGGCACCACGCGTGTTTCCGACCCGTCACGCCGCAGCGGCTACAGACTCGCCGGCGATGTCGACTTTGAGGCCGTGGCGCCTGCATGCAGCTACATCACTCCTGTGCCCGGAGGCGTAGGACCCATGACTATAGCATCGCTGCTGCACAACACCCTTATCGCCGCCGAACGCCGCCAGCACCGATGAATGCCCTGCTGCCGCTGCTGAGCCTGCTGTCGCTCCTGTTCGGAACCGACGAAGCCTCGCTCGTTTTCGCGGGCGACGCCATGCAGCATCAGGCCCAGCTCGACGCGGCACGCAGACCCGATGGCCGGTGGGACTACTCGGAATGCTTTGCAGATGTCGCGCCATGGTTTCACTCGGCCGATCTCGCGGTGGTGAACCTCGAAACACCCATCGGTCCGGCACCGCACAGCGGCTATCCCTGTTTCAATGCCCCCGACACGTATCTCCGCGCATTGCGCGACGCCGGCTTCAGACTTTTTCTCACGGCCAACAACCACACACTCGACCGCCGCGACAAGGGGTTGCGCCACACCCTCGACGCGCTCGACAGCATAGGCGCATCACACCTCGGCACCTACCGTAACGCCGCCGAACGCACGCGGCTCATGCCCCACATACGCACCGTCGGAGGCATACGTATCGGATTTCTCAACTACACCTACGGCACCAACGGCATAGAGCCGCGCGACGGCGCAATCGTGGACTACATAGACCGCACGCTGATGGATGCCGACATAGATGCCGCGCGTGCGGCGGGAGCGGAAATAATATGCGCCTGCGTGCATTGGGGCGATGAATACCGTCCGCTTCCCAACCATGCGCAACGCGGACTCGCCGACTGGCTGCAAAGCCGGGGAGTAGAACTTATAATCGGTGCGCATCCGCATGTGGTACAGCCCATGGAAATGCGCACAAACCCCGACGGCTCACACTGCCTCGTGGTATACTCGCTGGGCAATTTCATATCCAACATGCGCACACGCGACACACGCGGCGGGGCCGTGGTGTCGGTGGGTCTCAGCCGCCATGCCGACGGACGCGTACGCATCGACGGCGCATCGTGGCGTCTGCACTTCACAGAACCTGCCTCATCCGGGCGCAACTTCCGTGTGGTGGATGCCTATAGAAGTGCCGACCCGCGTGCTGCAGCATTCCGGAAAGCGACGACCGAACTGCTCCACCGCCACAACATCGGCGTGCCTGAAGATTCGTCGTCACATACAGACATACAGCCACGGAAAACCACAGGAAACAAAATTATTCTTTAATTGTTTCACTAAAAACGTTAAACTCAAAAAAACGCTGTAAAATCACGCCCGCACATACATGCATCCTATATTACTTGCTCTGTTACTGCCATTTGCCGGCACCACGCTGGGGTCGGCATGCGTATATCTGACTAAGGAAAATATGCCTGCGGCATTGCAAAAAGCCTTGCTGGGCTTTGCAGCCGGAGTGATGGTGGCCGCATCCGTATGGTCACTTCTCATTCCGGCCATGGAACTGTCAGGTGGCGAAGGTCTGGCCGGCGTGATGCCCGCTGCGGCCGGCTTCGCTTTTGGCATAGCGTTTCTGTTGCTGCTCGATCATATCACGCCACACCAACACTTGCTGGAGAAAGCGAGCGAAGGGCCGCGCAGCAAATTGTCGCGTACGACGAAACTGGCACTTGCCGTGACCCTGCACAACATTCCGGAAGGCATGGCCGTGGGCGTGACGCTCGCGGCGGCTCTCGATGCGGCAGGCGGCATATCCATGGCCGCCGCCCTTGCCCTTTCGGCAGGTATAGCGATTCAGAACTTTCCTGAGGGGGCGATAGTGTCTATGCCGTTGCGCGCGGCAGGCAACACCCATCACCGCTCCTTCGCCATCGGCGCCCTGAGCGGAGCGGTAGAGCCCGTGGCGGCAATTGTGACCTTGCTGCTTGCATCGTTTGTGGTGCCTGTGCTGCCATACCTGCTGGCATTCTCGGCCGGAGCGATGCTCTATGTTGTCGTCGAGGAAATCATACCGGAAACGCAGCAGGGACGACACAGCGACATCGGCACAATAGGCTTCGCCGCAGGATTTGTGCTCATGATGGTGCTCGACGTGGTGCTGGGCTGACCGCCTACACTGTCAAGGCAGACACCGCAGGAATACCACGAATCTCAAAACTTCCTATAAGAGACTCGGCACTGCGCGGCGACGCGTCCGCGACAAGGCCGGCAAGAAACGCCAGCCTGCCGATTAATCGCTCGGGACTGTAATGCTTCCGCAACTCGTCCATGCTCATGGACGCATCTCGCTTGGACAGACGCTGTCCGGCGGCATTACACAGAAGCGGGACATGGGCATAAGCAGGTGCAGGCACACCCAACAGACGGTAAAGATACAACTGCTGGGCCGTGGACAGCAGCAAGTCGCAACCGCGCACCACTTCCGTCACCCCCATCGCCGCATCGTCCACCACGACCGCAAGCTGATAGGCCCACGCGCCGTCGGCACGGCGCAGCACAAAGTCGCCACAATGGTCGGCAAGGTTGCACTCCTGCCGCCCGAACACGCCGTCCTGAAAGTTTATAACCTCATCCGGCACATACAGCCTCACAGCATGCGGGCACGACTCTGCTCCGACATCAAACGGCGGAGAAGCCGACGGACGACACGTTCCTGCATATATTATGCGGCCGTCGCTCTGGTGCGGCGCCTGAGTGGCCATAATATCGGCTCTGCGGCATGTGCACGGATAAGTGAGTCCCGTGCCGCGAAGGCGATCCAAGGCGGCGGCGTAGAATTCGGAGCGCAGGCTTTGGGAATACGGCGCTGCAGGGCCGTTATCGGAAAGGCCGCCCTCGTCCCAGTCAAGGCCGAGCCAATGCAAGTCGTCCTCTATAAGGCTTGCATATTCACGCCGGGATCGCTGCGGGTCAAGGTCCTCTATGCGCAGAATCCAACGGCCACCGGCATTGCGCACGGAAAGCCACGACACAAGTGCCGTGAACACATTGCCGAGATGCATGCGCCCAGTGGGCGACGGGGCGAAACGCCCCGTCTTCACGCCTTTAGCTTCTTCAAGCATTGATGCGCGGAAGTGATCAGCCGCAGTGGAAATAGCGCGTCACGAGCTTTTGCATCAGCGCTTCGTCTTTCAGCGCCGCATGCGCTTCGGCTGGGTCGTAGCTGCGCAGGCGGGCCATTATACCGTCAATTATGCCGGGAGAGAACACGCCTCCACCCTCGAATACATGGCGCACGGCAGCAAGACAATCGGCCGACTGCGCGCAGTCCACAGGCAGGCTGTCGAGCGCCGCAAGACGGTCGGCATGCTCGGCGCTGTGGATATTCACGTCCACATATGTGCGGTCTGCTATCTCCAGGGCGTTGTCAAGTTCGAATCCGTAACGCGCCGCCACAGCGAGCGCCGCCAAAAGTTCGTACACATTGGCCGAACCGTCGGCACTGCGCATCTCGAAAGTCTGTTTCTGCGTGGCATCCACGTCGCCGGCCTCCGAGCCGGGATTTGCCACTGCACACATGTCGGCACCTGCCGTCCAGCCAAGAGGCACACGCACAAGCACGGAACGGTTGCGGTCGCCCCAGCACACATTTGTCGGAGCCTCCTGATGAGGCACAAGCCGGAAATAGCTCGTGGGATTTGTATTGCCGAAAGCCGTAAGCGCGGGCGCAAGTTTCATGATGCCCGCAATGGCGCGCCGTGCTGTATCGCTCAGGCGGCGTTCGGCATCAAGCACCATGTTGCGGCCGTCGCGCGTGATGCGCATGTGCACATGCAGCCCAGAGCCAGCCTTTCCGGTAGTGATTTTAGGCGCGAACGTGACATCATAGCCCTGACGTGCGGCAAGGTTGCGTATCACCCATTTAGCAAGCACCAGCTGATCGGCGGCATCCTCGGCGTCAACCGGCAGAAACTCTATCTCGTTCTGCTCATAGTTGAGCCCGTCGAGCGTGAAATTGCCTACCTCGCTGTGCCCGTATTTGATTCGTCCGCCAGTACGGGCCACATAACTCATGCACAGGCTGCGGAAATCATTGTATTTTGCAAAAGGACCGCTCTCGTGATAGCCCTTTTGATCGGTGGCCGGAAAACTGCCCGTTTCCGGGGAAATCACATAATATTCCAATTCGCCCATTGCCTCGAAACGCATGCCGGTCACACGCTCGAACTCAGCACATGCCTTGTGCAGCGTGTGCTCCGGCGAACTCTCCAGTGGCTGTCCGTCCTTGTCGAAGAACGAACACAGCATAGTCAGCGTGGGAAGTTCGGCGAACGGGTCGACAAACGCAGTGCGGAAGCGAGGCAACACATACAAGTCGGAACTGCCGGCGCTTATGAAAGGGAACAGCGACGAACCATCCACGCGCTCGCCAAGAGAAAGTATGGTTTCAAGATATTCAAGGTCGTTGATTACGAAATTCAGTGTCTTCAAGCGGCCGTCGCCTGCCGGATACATGAAATTGACCATCTCGATGCCGTTTTCCGATATATAGCGTATGATGTCGTCCTTTGTGAAATCTTTCGCCGGCTTGCCGAGAGCAGTCACAATGGCATTCTTGCAGAGAGCGATATGTTTGTCCATGATATAATTATGTGTTTGGACTGCTAAGTTATGAAATATCGCCCGTTTATTTATTTCTTTAAGTTTCTTTAACAGCAAATTGTCATAGCGCCCGAATCTTTAAAGTTAAAAATACTTAACCCGCTTGCATCTGACATGTTTTGCGCGTAAATTTGCAAATTACAAAGCGAAGCGCACCCATGCTTACGCCACAACATCGGGGATGACCGGTTTTGACAGCGTGTAGAGGTGGTGTGTAAGCGTGCAGAGCAATGATGGCTACGCTCTTTAATCAGGGACATCAGCAATTTCAAATGGCGAAAACAACTACGCTCTCGCTGCCTAATTGAAGTACAGTAGATTAGCTTTATTTCCGCAATAGTTGCGGAAACGAGACATCGCCCGGTTGCCCATTTTCCGAGGCTAACCGAACCGGCGGTGCAGGAATATCGGGGATAGGACACCAAGCGCCCCGCGCGGCGTCCGAAGTTTAAGGGGCTAAGGCGCCGGTTGGCGGTTCCATGCCTGCCGACGCACGAAAACCAATTTGGAAATACGCACGTAGAAAGCACATTAGTTCCACGTTTGGACGAGGGTTCGAATCCCTCCATCTCCACTTGTAACATCGGACTGAAATCAGTCCAAACAAGACAAACCTCAGACTATCAAATAGTTCTGAGGTTTTTTCGTGTCTAATCCTTTCGATTCAGGACCGAAATAAGACCAAGAAAAGACCGTTTCAGACATACATTCGTTACTAACTCGTTACTAAAAATTCGAGAATCAAAATAGTAACGATTTAGTAACGAATACAGCTTCAATATCCTAAAATACAACATCTTACAAAGACACAACTCGGACATAACTCGGAAAAATCAGGACATTTTACAGTTTGGGAATAGTGATTTTCATCACCCTCAGGCTACTGAATGACGAAATCCCGGTAAAATGACAGGCAAAGCAAGCTTTATTAAAGCTGTAATGCGCAGATTGTCAAGTTGATTATATCATTGTCCAATAAGTGTCTGACGATTGCTGACATACTTCCAATCTAAATAAAAGTTTAACTGGTTATCATGTCAAATCCGCAACCGGAATGACTGTTAACAAAATTTAGAATGGATGAAAAAAAATACATTCAAGGTCCTTTTCTACCTTCGCGGTAATCAGGTCAACAAGGCGGGGAAAGCCTCCATAATGATACGCATTACTATTGACGGAGAAATAGAACAGCTCAACTCAAAGCTCTATGTTGAGCCTGATCTATGGGATTCCAAAGCAGGTAAAGCCATCGGTCGCTCCGCCAAGATATTGGAACTTAACAACCGTCTGAATGACATTCAAGTTCTGATGAAGGAGCATTACTATGATATCCATAATCGTCATGGGTATGTGACTGCCGAAATGGTAAAAAATGCCTATATGGGCATAACCGCACGCGAAGAATCTTTACTCAAACTTTATGAGCAGCATCTGGAAGACACTAAGAAACTTGTAGGGCTGAGTAAAGCTGACCCAACCTACAAGAAATATGAACGTATGTACCGCAGGGTCGTCGAGTTCATGAAAAAGAAATACAATATCACTGACATTCCTCTTAGGGAGATTAAACTACAGTTCATCATAGATCTTGAGTTCTTCCTTCGCACGGAATATGGATATAGCCAGAATACAACATACAAGTGCATGAAGTTTTTCAAGCAGGTGATAAACAAGGCTATCCGTGCCGGTCTGATAGGTGTTGATCCTTTTAATGGCTATAAAATCTCGCTGGAGAGAGTTGACCGTGGTTTTCTGACAGAAAAAGAGCTGGAGGCTATAATGAATAAGAAATTCGGTTCAGCACGTCTTGACCAAGTTCGGGACATCTTTATCTTCGCCTGTTTCACAGGACTGGCGTATATCGACCTTGCAAATCTGCGTGTTGATAACATTCAGAAAATGTTTGACGGCAGATGGTGGATTATCACTCACCGTCAAAAGACGAATACGAAAGTGACAGTTCCTATACTTCCTCCTGCAATGAAAATTCTCAAGAAATATGAAGGGCAAATTGCCAATGGAAAGGTATTACCTATCATTACCAATCAGAAGTTGAACTGCTACCTGAAGGAGATTGCAGACCTCTGCAATATCAACAAGAACATTACGTTCCATACAGCAAGACATTACGAATTGTCTTTATCGCTGAAATTGAATATTTTCCAAAGATTAGTTTCTTGATGGGTAACGATTTAGAAACAAGCGTAGTTCTGTATTTTACCTCGTTTTGCATTAAATCAAAAGAACACTTTTTCTAAATGCAAAGATAATACTATTTTTTGAAAAAACATACTTTTGCGGATAACTAAATTCAGCGAATTATGGACTATGATTGCTGAAATTTATATTTCAATCCATATTCTTCCAGTTTGTTGTACAGCGTTGTACGTCCTATCCCGAGCAGTTCGGCGGCAACCTTGCGGTTCCC
>ERZ777305.1481-NODE-1481-length-27279-cov-3.616478_pt1 | contig 27279 bp, 32 predicted proteins | sample MGYA00374965_ERZ777305 | MGnify/ENA primary metagenome ERZ777305 (study PRJEB29328, sample SAMD00013331) | mouse gut metagenome | study: EMG produced TPA metagenomics assembly of the Metagenome analysis of fecal microbiota from mouse which was promoted... | reverse complement strand
TCTCTAACTACTATACTTTTATGATACTAAAATAAACACAAGCTTTCTTCTCCTAGAGCCTTTTAATGGGACATACCCGGGTTTCATGTGAGAAACTTTCTTTTTCAAGCGTACAAATTATTATTTAACACCACATTTTAAGTAAACTTCCACAAAGTTAAACAGCCCTACAAAATTCATCATCAGCACTGAATATAAAAAACAAAATAAAAAGAAGAAGCATAAATAATATTTGCATATTAATTTATTATTTTATATAATAATCTAAGCTGAATACTATTAAATAAAAATAACAGCAAATAAACGAAAGGCATAGAAAATTATGCGGGAATTAATAATAACAGAAAACGAAGCAGGCCAGCGTTTTGACAAGTATTTAAAAAAGTACCTGGACAAGGCGCCTGCCTCATTTTTATATAAGATGCTGAGAAAGAAAAATATCACATTAAATGAAAAAAAGGCGGATGGCTCGGAAAAGCTGTCTGTGGGCGATAGGGTAAAGCTTTTTTTAAGTGACGAGACCGTGGATAAGTTTTCCGGCAATACTGTACATACAAGCTCCGTTTATGATATTACAGGCGATATTATATATGAGGATGACAATGTGCTTTTTATAAATAAAAAATCAGGAATACTGTCACAGAAGGCTAAGCCCTGTGATACGTCAATCAATGAATATATAACAGACTATCTTCTCAGAAGGGGAAGGCTTACGAAACAGCAGCTAAAAACCTTTAAACCCTCCGTGTGCAACCGTCTTGACAGGAATACGTCAGGAATTATTGCCTGCGGTGTATCCCTTATGGGACTTCAGGAGCTTAGCAGGCTTTTTAAGGAGCGTTGTCTTGATAAGTATTATCTGGCAGTCGTAGCGGGAGAGGTTAAGACAGGCTCTAAAATAAAAGGCTGCTTAAAAAAAGATGAAAAAACAAATAAGGTTACAATTAAGGAAGCCGAAGATATAAGTGAAGCCGTAGTTAAAAATTTAAATATAAATATATGCACAAAAAACAAGCTTAAAAATGAAATAAATGAGATTACGCCTGATTTTCAATATATTGAGACTGAATATAATCCTATAGGCTGCGGTGAGGTAAAGGGACATAAGTATACAATTCTCCGCGTAAAGCTTATTACAGGAAAAACCCATCAGATAAGGGCTCATCTTTCAAGCATAGGCTATCCCATACTTGGAGACATAAAGTACGGAAATTCTGTGGAAAACAGCTTTTTTAAGGAGGCATACGGTGTAAAATGCCAGCTTCTTCACGCCTATGAGCTAAGCTTTAACAATGTTAAGGGAGGCTTGTCTTACCTTAACGGACAGACCTTTAAGGCTCCGGAGCCGGATATATTTAAAAGATTTTTTAAAGACTAAGAAAGGTAAGTGAATTATGTCCACATGGAATACAAGGGGACTTAGAGGCTCCACACTTGAGGATTTTATAAATCTTTCCATAGAAAAATACAGAGAAAGCGGAATTGCCCTTATTCAAAAAATACCGACTCCAATAAAGCCGGTGAAAATGAATGGGGACAAGCAGATTACCCTTGCATATTTTGACAGTAAAAGTACTGTTGACTATATTGGCGTTGTCCAGGGAATACCTGTGTGCTTTGACGCAAAGGAATGCGCCGTTGATACCTTTTCAATGCAGAATATCCATGACCACCAGTTCACATTTATGGAGGAATTTGAAAAGCAGAAGGGAATATCATTTATATTGCTGTATTACAGCCATTTAAACGAAGGCTATTATCTTCCATTTAAAAGGCTTAAGGAATTTTTTGAAAGAGCAAAGAGGGGAGGCAGAAAAAGCTTCCGTCTGGAGGAAATAGACAAAAGCTACCGGATAAGAAGCCACAGCGGAGTTCCCCTTCATTTTTTGGAAACCCTCCAGATGGATTTACTGTCAAGGGAAAATATAGATTGACATATTTATCTTAATCAATTATAATGTGTCGTATGGTAATTCATTATCACTTTATCGCATTAAAGTATTTTGCGTAAAGGGATAATTATCATTTATGAGCGAGAGAAAGGCAGTTAAAATATGAAGATGTTATTACATACCCCGGAAGGGGTAAGGGATATTTATAATAAGGAATGTGAAAACAAGCTGTATCTTCAGGAGCAGATTCATAAGGTTATGAAGCTGTACGGCTACAGCGACATACAGACGCCGTCCTTTGAATTTTTTGATGTGTTTGGAAAGGATAAGGGCAGCACTCCGTCAAAGAATATGTACAAATTTTTTGACAGAGAGGGAAATACCCTTGTTTTAAGACCTGACGTTACGCCGTCCATAGCAAGAGCCGTAGCAAAATATTTTACACGTGAGGATATGCCTATAAGGTTTTGCTACATGGGAAATACCTTTGTAAACAATGCGGAGCATCAGGGAAAGCTTAAGGAAATTACCCAGACAGGAGCGGAGCTTATAGGGGACAACCGTTCTGATGCAGATGTGGAGGCTATAGCCCTGGTGATAAACGCTCTTTTAAAATGCGGCTTATCTGAATTTCAGATAGAGATAGGCCACGCAGGCATTATATCAGGCATGATAGAGGTAGCGGGGCTTAATGAGGAAAGTGCGGAGGAGTTTAAGGAGCTTCTGGAAAATAAAAACTTCTTTGGAGTGGAGGCCTTCCTTAATGACAACAATACAAACGAGGCTGCAAAGCTGCTTATTTCAAAGCTGTGCAGCTACTCCGGCTCCATAGATATAATAAAGGAAGCCGGGGAAATGACTGACAATCCTCTTATGCTAAAGGCCTTTGAGCGTCTTGAAAAGGTTTATGACATGCTTACAGTTTACGGCTATGAAAGATATATTTCCTTTGACCTTGCCAATGTAAGCAATCACGAATATTATACAGGAATTACCTTTAAGGGATATACCTACGGCACAGGGGACGCAGTGGTAACAGGGGGAAGGTACGACCATCTGTTAAAGCTTTTTGGCATGGACACACAGGCAATGGGCTTTGCCATAAATCTTGACCAGCTTCTTATAGCGATGGAAAGACAAAATATTAGTATTGAGCTTAATTGTGAAAAAGCTCTTATTCTATATGAGGAGGAGCGCAGACAGGAGGCATTAAAGAAGGCCTGTGAGCTTAGAAATAAGGATATAGCTGTAACGACTGTCAGACGCTATCCGTTAAGAAGCATGGAGGAATATAAAAGGTTTGCAGCGGGCAAAGGTATTAAGAAAATTATATATTTTGATGATGGTATTAATATACAGGAAATAATTGTTTGAAAAGAGGAAAAATAATGAGATATTTAACTATAGCCCTTGCCAAGGGGCGGCTTGCCAGAAAGACCATGGAGATGCTTGAAAGCCTTGGCATTACCTGCGAGGAGATGAAGGATAAGGACACAAGAAAGCTTATATTTACAAACGAGGAGCTTAAGCTAAAGTTTTTCCTTTCAAAGGCGGGAGACGTTCCTACATATGTAGAGTATGGCGTTGCAGACATAGGCGTTGTGGGAAAGGACACTATATTGGAGGAAAACAGAAATATACTTGAGGTACTTGATTTGAACATGGGGAAATGCCGCATGTGCGTATGCGGGCCAAGTTCCGCAGAGGAGCTTTTAAAGCACCATGAGTATATAAGGGTTGCCAGCAAATATCCAAATATTGCAAAGAATTATTTTTACAATAAAAAGCATCAGACTGTAGAGATTATAAAGCTAAACGGCTCTGTAGAGCTTGCCCCTATAGTAGGTTTATCAGAGGTAATAGTGGACATAGTTGAAACAGGAAGCACCCTTCGGGAGAACGGTCTTGACGTGCTGGAGGAAATTGTTCCTTTGTCGGCGCGAATGGTAGTAAATCCCGTATCAATGAAAATGGAAAATGAACGTATTATGAAGCTGATAAATGATTTAAAGGGAGTTATTAAAGGAAATTAAGATACGGCTTATAAAAAACCATATTTCTCCATTATAGTTTTTATTAAGTTAAAAAATTAAATATAAAAAGGACAGTGAAATATATGAGAATAGTAGAATTAACACAACAGACAAAAACCAACATTTTAAATGACTTACTTAAGAGAAGTCCTAATAATTACGATTCCTATGCAGATACCGTAAATGAAATCGTAAATACCGTAAGGAAGGAGGGAGACAAGGCTTTATTTGATTATACCTTACGGTTTGATAAAACAGAGATTACAAAGGATACCTTACAGGTAACACAGGAAGAAATAAACGAAGCCTTTTCCTTAGTATCTGACGAGCTGGTGGAAATAATGAAAAGAGCGGCAGCCAATATAGAGGAATATCACATGAAGCAGAAGCGGTATAGCTGGTTTGATTCAAAGCCTGACGGTACAATTCTTGGACAGAAGATAACTCCTCTCTCTAAGGTTGGAGTATATGTTCCGGGAGGAAAAGCAGCTTATCCGTCATCTGTTCTTATGAATGTAATTCCTGCAAAATGCGCGGGAGTTGAGGAAATCGTTATGGTTACCCCTCCGGGAAAGGACGGAAAGGTTAATCCGGGAACACTTGTGGCGGCCGCTATCGGAGGAGTTAAAACCATATATAAGGCAGGGGGAGCTCAGGCTATAGCTGCGCTTGCCTTTGGAACAGAGTCAGTGCCGAAGGTTGATAAGATAGTAGGTCCGGGAAATATTTTTGTTGCTCTTGCAAAAAAGGCTGTATTTGGCTTTGTAAGCATTGATTCCATAGCAGGGCCAAGCGAAATACTAGTGCTTGCAGACGAGACGGCTAATCCAAGATATGTGGCTGCTGACCTTCTTTCACAGGCAGAGCATGACGAGCTGGCGTCGGCTATTCTGGTTACTACCAGCATGGAGCTTGCAAAAAAAGTTTCAGATGAGGCAGATGCGTTTGTAAAGCAGCTTTCAAGAAAGGATATTCTTGAAAAATCCCTTGAAAATTACGGATATATACTTGTTGCGCAGAATATGGAGGAGGCCATAGACACGGCTAACGACATAGCCTCAGAGCACCTTGAAATAGTTACAAAAAATCCTTTTGACACTATGACAAGAATAAAAAACGCAGGGGCAATCTTCCTTGGCGAATACAGCTCAGAGCCTCTCGGCGATTACTTTGCAGGACCAAACCATGTTCTTCCTACAAACGGAACGGCAAAATTTTTCTCTCCTCTTGGGGTTGATGATTTTATAAAGAAATCAAGCATTATTTCTTACTCAAGGGAGGCGTTAGAGCCTGTAAGCGGCGATATTATCAAGTTTGCAGAGTCAGAGAGGCTTACGGCTCATGCAAATTCCATAAAGGTGCGTTTTGAAAATATAAAAAAGAAAGAGGTATAAATTATGAGCAGGGTAGCTTCCATAAAACGTGAAACGAATGAAACCTCCATTGAAGTCAGGTTTAATCTTGACGGAACAGGAAAGGCGGAAATAAATACAGGCATTGGTTTTTTTGACCATATGCTGAACAATTTTGCAAGGCATGGTCTTTTTGACCTTAACATACAGGCAAAGGGTGATTTGCATGTGGACTGCCACCATTTAATAGAGGACGTTGGAATAGTTCTGGGGCAGGCTGTAAGGGAGGCTGCAGGTGATAAAAAATCCATAAAAAGGTACGGCTCTGCCATAATTCCCATGGATGAAGCCCTTATACTCTGCGCCTTGGACCTTTGCGGCAGGCCATATTTTGTATATGACCTGAAATTTTCCACACCTGCCTGCGGCAGCTTTGAAACTGCAATGTGCAGGGAGTTTTTCTATGCCGTATCGTATTCTGCCGCAATGAATCTCCACCTTAAAATGATGTCGGGAGAAAATGACCATCATATTATTGAATGCGCCTTTAAAAGCTTTGCAAAGGCTCTTGATATGGCCACGCAGACTGATGACAGAATAGAATCCGTGCTTTCCACAAAGGGAATGCTTTAAAGAAACAGGAATATATGGAGGCAGAATATATGGAGGCAGAATATAAATTTAATGAGCTAAAGAAAAACAGCGACGGTCTTGTTCCTGTAGTAGTTCAGGATTGGAAAAATAATCAGGTTCTTATGGTTGCTTATATGAATGAGGAGGCTTATAACCATACTCTTGAGACAGGCAGAATGACCTATTACAGCAGAAGCAGAAATGAGCTTTGGGAGAAGGGGCTGACATCAGGTCATTTTCAGTATGTAAAGGAGCTTTACGCCGACTGCGATTTAGATACTATTCTTGCAAGGGTGGAGCAGACAGGAGCCGCATGTCATACAGGAAGCAGAAGCTGCTTTTTTAATTTAATTAAAAAATTTTAATAAAATATATGATTTTTTATAAAGGAAACATAAATGGAAATATATGAATTGTACCGTCTGCTTGAGCTGCCTGCCGAAGTAATTGAAAAGCTTGACTATGTCAGTGGAAAAACGGACATAGCGAAAACAGGCTTATATATAGAACAAATGACTCATATGGAAACGGCAGCTAAGGCATATAAATATCTTAAAGCCTTATTTAAGGAGGATGAGGATAATATAAAAATGCTGTATTGCCAGTTAGAAGGCGCAAGGCAGGCGTATGACAAATATGAGGAAAAGCATATTCCAAGGGATATATACATCAGCACAATGAAATGCTTTACAAGATTTCTTAATGAATGTAAGGAAACAAACGGACGGATGTTTTTTGACAGAGGCTGGTGGACTTACAGGCAGGTCAGCATGAGTATATTCCGAATCGGCGAGTTAGAATATGAATTTAATGAGTATGAGGGTGAAAATACCGTTAGTATTCATATTCCGTCAGATGCAGACCTGTCAAAAGACGCTGTTGATTATTCCTTAAAAAGTGCTGATAAATTTTTTAAAGAATATTATGACGGCTATAAGTATAAAAAATATATATGCTTTTCATGGCTGCTGTCGCCGCAGCTAAAGCCTCTGCTGTCTGAAAGCTCCAATATTAAGGCTTTTCAGGAGCGCTTTGATATTATACGTGAAAATAAGGAGGATAAAGAATATATTGAATGGCTGTTTCAGGCGCCCATAAATACAGATTATATAAAGCTACCGGAGAAAACCTCCCTGCAAAGAAGGGTTAAGGAGCTGCTTCTTAACGGCGGAGCAGTAGGCATGGCATATGGAATTATGAAAGATTATAATAATTGCTTGCAATGAGGCGTGTAAATTATTATAATTTAGATATAAAAAGCATAAATTATAGCTTTGTTTCTGCCGTATATGCAAACCCGCTGTAAAATTTTAAGGAGGTTTTATGAAAAACATTGAATTATACAGGCTGCTGAAAATCCCAAATGAGGTTGAAAAGCTCTTAGTGGATTATGAGAATTCAAGAAATATTTATGTTTCTGGTGAAATTATAAATAAAATATTAAAGCGGGAGCAATGGGACGAAGGAATAAAGGAATTGGAGGGGCTATTGTCAGACGACAATGACGGAATAAAAATTTTATGGGAACTGCTTAATATAGCTAAGGATTATTCTTACATGGAATATAAAAGACGTAAAATACCGGATGATATTTTTGCGGCCACAATGAAATTTTGCACCAGATTTTTATATGAATATTATAATATTTTTCACACATGGAAATTTACATGGGCATGGTGGTTTCCTCGGCAGATTTCTTTAAACGAATATAGAATCGAGGCTTTGGAATATGAATTTATAGATAAGGATAACAGGGAAATAGCAATTCATATTCCATCTGACGCCGATTTAAGAAAGGAATCCGTCGCCAGCTCCATAAAAGCCTTTAACATATTCAGAAATAAATATTATCCTGAGTGGAAAGATATTAGCATGACATGTGAAACATGGATGCTGATGCCAGAGCTTAAGGAGCTTTTAGGAGATGATTCTAATATAGTTTTATTTCAAAACCTTTTTGAAACAGACTATATTGATTATGAGGCGACATGGTATATGGACTGGATTTTTCCGGGCGTTAATAAAATTGACGGGGAGCTGCCTGATGGAACAGCCCTGCAGCGTAATTTAAAAAAATATCTGCTGGAGGGGAGGAAGTTTGGCATAGCAAAGGGTCATCTTAAATAAAAGGGGGAGAGTTTAAATGAAAGATGAAAGGGAAACAGAAAAGGCTTTTGAAAAGACTCATGAAAAAGCGTTGAAAAAACGGAATAAAAAACCCTTTATTATAGCGGCGGCAGTGATTGTCATACTGTTGACTGTTATTTATTTATCAGTTTCCGTATATTTTCAATATCATTTTTTTATGGGAAGCACAATTAACGGCGTCGACGTATCCTTTATGACTGCCGACGAGGCGGCCGCAGTCTTTAAAAACCGCGCAAGAACCTACTATCTTGAAATAAAAGAACGGAATGGAAAGATTGAGCATATAAGCGCCGAGGATGCAGGCGTTAAAATGCTTGAGGATTTTAACGCCTCCCCATTTTTAGAGGAGCAAAATCCTTATAAATGGCTTTTTAATATAAAAGGAACACATACGTATATCGATTCCAATACCTCGTCATCTACAGCAGAATATGACGAAGCGTTGTTAAGCGCCCGTTTTCTCTCACTGGAATGTCTTGACGAAAGTAAAATGACAGACGCCGCGCCCCCTGACATAATATATGAGAACGGCGCGTATACCGTAGGCGCTGTTAATCCGGGAACAAGGCTTGACACGGAAAAAACAAAAGAACTTATAAGGGAAGCTGTTACTAAGCTTACAGGAACTTTAGATTTGGAGGCTTCAGGCTGCTACCTTGTGTCTGCCGATGACACGGAGGACAGTGTATACACAGAGCTTGTAAATAATCTTAATAAGTATGCGGGAGTTAAAATCACCCTTACCTTTAATGATGAGCTTACTCCTGTTGTAATCGACGATACATACATAAGCAAATGGATGAGCGTTGACTCTGATTTGAATATAGTGTTTGACATGGAGGCTATAGAAGCCTTTGTTGCGGATATAGCCAAAGAGGTTGAAACCATGGGACAGACACGCAGCTTTAAAAATTCCTATGGAAACGAAATAAAGCTTTCAGGAGGTGATTACGGCTGGTGGGTATCTAAGGGTAAGGAGGCAGAGGCAATCGTAGAAAATATTAAGAGCGGCAAGGATGTCACAAGAGAGCTTAACTATCTCCAGACTGCAGCTACCCATGGAACCGAGGAAAATAACAGCGATTTAGGCGATACATATATAGAAATAAGTCTTTTAAAGCAGCATCTTTTCTGTTACAGGGAGGGTGAGCTTATAACGGAATGTGACATTATAAGCGGAGGAAATCAAAATCCTACCCCTACGGGAATTTACCGCATGCGTTTTATGTTTACCAATTATACCTTTAACAGGCCCTATTTTAACAGAACTGTAGGCTATTGGATGGTTTTTTACGGAAATGACGCAGATTCAAATATAGGGCTTATATCATGTGATTTTAGAAATGATTTTGGCAAGACAACATACTTATATAACGGAACCCATGGCTCCATATATATACCGCCGGATTCGGCAAAAATTATATATGACAGGATTCCAAACGATATTCCAGTTATAATCTATAAGACATATTAGAACGTATACGTTCTCGAAATGGAGGTCAGTTTGAATAATAATACTGAAAGAAGGCTTGCCCTTTCTGACGAGATACTGCTTAGTATAGACAAGCCTGCCAGATATATCGGAAATGAAGTAAATATGGCAAGAAAGAATCTAAAGGATATAGATGTACGTTTCTGTATGTGTTTTCCCGATGTATATGAGATAGGCATGTCTCACCTTGGCATACAGATTTTATACGATATGTTCAACAAAATGGAGGGAGTGTACTGCGAGAGAGTATATTCTCCCTGGCATGATTTAGATAAGATAATGAGAGAGCGCCATATTCCGCTTTTTGCTTTGGAGACACAGCAGCCTGTAAAGGATTTTGATTTTCTTGGAATCACCATACAGTATGAAATGTGCTATACAAATATTCTTCAAATTCTTGATTTAAGCGGTATTCCCCTTATTGCTGCAGAGCGTGACGAGACTTCGCCCATAGTTATAGGAGGCGGTCCCTGCACCTATAATCCGGAGCCTATAGCAGATTTTTTTGACATTTTTTATATAGGGGAAGGGGAGACAAGGTATCAGCAGCTTATTGAATGTTACAGAAAAAACCGTGATAACGGCGGCAGCCGTGATGATTTTTTAAGAATGGCGGCTAAGCTTTCAGGCATATATGTTCCAAGGTTTTATAACGTTTCGTATAATGAAGACGGCACATTAAAATCCTTTACGCCTGCGGAAGAAGGTATTCCTAAAACCATAAAAAAGGAAATTGTCATGGACGTAAGCAATACCTTCTATCCCGATAAGCCTCTCGTTCCCTTTATACGGGCAACCCAGGACAGGGTAGTTCTTGAAATCCAGCGGGGCTGTATACGTGGCTGCAGATTTTGTCAGGCGGGAATGATATACAGGCCTGTAAGGGAGCGGGACGTAGATTATCTTAAAAGCATGGCAAAAAAGATGCTTGAAAGCACCGGACATGATGAGATTTCCCTAAGCTCTCTAAGCTCAAGCGACTACTCTAAGCTTAATGAATTGCTTTTGTTTCTCATAGAAGAATATAAGGGAAAGGGAGTAAATATTTCCCTTCCGTCCTTACGTGTAGACGCTTTTTCCCTTGATATTATGAGCAAGGTCCAGGATGTAAGGAAAAGCAGTCTTACCTTTGCTCCTGAAGCAGGCTCGCAAAGGCTTAGAAACGTTATTAATAAGGGACTGACAGAGGAAAATATATTAACAGGCTGCGGCCTTGCCTTTAAGGGCGGCTGGAATAAGGTTAAGCTTTATTTTATGCTTGGACTTCCCACGGAGACAAGGGAGGATATGGAGGGAATTGCGCTGTTATCGGAAAAAATTGCAGAAAAATATTATGAGATTCCAAAGTCGGAAAGAAACGGTAAAATTTCCATTACCGCCAGCTCTTCATTTTTTATTCCAAAGCCCTTTACGCCTTTTCAGTGGGCGTCCATGTGTACTAAGGAGGAATTTTTAAACAGGGCAAAGGTTGTTAATGATAAGTTTAAGGAAATGCTTAACAAAAAAAGCATGAAATATAACTGGCACGAGGCTGACGTTTCCGTTATAGAGGGACTTTTGGCGCGGGGCGACAGACGTGTGTCAAGGGTTATTCTTAATGCCTATAATAGCGGCTGCATATACGATGCGTGGGGGGATTCCTTTGTAAATGAAAAATGGATGAAGGCTGTTTTAGATGCAGGAATAGACTTATCCTTTTATACTACAAGGCAGCGGGAGCCTGATGAATTGTTTCCATGGGACTTTATAGACACAGGAGTTTCAAAAAGCTTTTTAAGGCGGGAATGGGAGCGGGCTTATAAAGAGCAGGTTACTCCAAACTGCCGTATTCAGTGCTCAGGCTGCGGAGCTAAAGCCTTTGGGGGAGGTGTATGTTATGAAAATACGAATTAAGTTTGCAAAGAGAGGCTCCTTAAAATTTGTGGGGCATCTTGATACAATGAGATATTTTCAAAAGCTTATACGACGCGCCGGCATAGATATTGCATATTCTGAAGGCTTTAATCCCCACCAGAAGCTATCCTTTGCGCAGCCCCTTGGAGTAGGAATGTTAAGCGAGGGCGAATATGTGGATATTGAGGTAAATTCCACGTTCTCGTCAAGAGAAGCCATTAAACGCATGAATGACGCAAATGTAGATGATTTGGAGATATTAAGCTACCGCAGGCTTTCAGACAATGCGGGAAATGCCATGGCAAGCGTGGCGGCCGCCGACTATATGATTGAATTAAGAGAGGGCAAAAGACCTGTTTCCTTTAATTTTTTAAGGGAATTTACATTGTTTATAAATTCATCGGATAAAATAACAGTCCTTAAGGAAACGAAGAAAAGCCAAATTGAAACGGATATAAAGCCTTATATATATAAATTTGGCGGTGACAGCGAAAAATTAACAATAAGGCTGTCCTGCGGAAGCGTCACAAATATTAAGCCGGAGCTTGTAATGGAAGCCTTCTGTAAATATATTAATTTTGAGCCACCTCCCTTTACATTTATTTACACAAGGCTTGAGGTGTACGGAATAAATGACAAGGGTTATATTCCATTGGAAGCCTTTGGGGATGATATAATATAATTAACACATGTGAGGAAGCTATGAATAAAAAAACAGTTATTACCAGAGTAAATAACGGAGTGGCATATTGTCTGTTTTCAAATGATACCGCCGTAAAATGCGATGTTTTTTATGATGATGAAAGGTCTGTTCTCGGCAATATATACGTAGGCTACGTTAATGACATTGTAAAAAACATTAATTGTGCCTTTGTGGAATATGAACAGGGAAAAAAGGCTTATTTACAGCTTTCACAAAACGTAAAGCCTGTGTTTTTAAACAAAAAAAATACTGATAAAATCTGCTGCGGCGACAGAATTATTATACAAATTTCCAAGGAAGGAGTAAAAACTAAAAATCCTGTCTGCACCACAAAATTTGAGCTTTCAGGAAGATACGTGGCGATTAGCCACGGCGGCGGTAATTTAGGCTTTTCAAAGAAGATAAGGGATAACAGCTATAAAAAAAGCTTAACGGCTCTTTTAATGAGGCATATGACAGATAATTCATATACCTTTGAAATTGATATTACAATAAGAACAAACGCATATACCGTACCTGTGGAGGAGATTTTTTCAGAGCTTGATTACCTTATTGATAAATATAATACGCTTATCAGAAATGCATTTACAAGGACAAAAAATTTTCTTCTTTACGAGGCTGATACAGGGTTTATGTCATTAGTACGGGATATGGATTATGACGGCAATGACCTTATTGTCACAGACGATAAAATAATATATAATATGCTTTATGATACAGGACTTTTTAAGGATAATAATTCAGACGGCAACAAACCCCTCCTTAAGCTTTACAGCGACGGGCTGCTTCCGTTATATAAGCTGTACAGCCTTGAAAGGGTTTTTGATGATATCACAAGCCGAAAAATATGGCTTAAATCAGGAGGCTATCTGATTATAGATTACACGGAGGCCATGACGGTAATAGATGTAAATTCAGGAAAATGCGACAAGGGAAGGGATAAGGAAAAAACCTTTTTGGCAATTAACCTTGAGGCTGCAAAGGAGATAGCAAGGCTTTTATCTCTTAGAAATATATCAGGTATAATTATTATTGATTTTATAGATATGGAAACGGCCGAAAGCCGGGAAAGGCTTAAGAATGCAATGATTGAATATACATGCATGGATAAAATACATACAAATGTGGTGGATTTTACAAAGCTTATGCTTATGGAGATAACAAGAAGAAAAACCCGTGACAGGGTAAAGATTCGCAGCAATATGTTTTAGAAGAATTAATGCTTAAAGAGAAATATCATATAAAGGATAAAATGCATACTGATATGGAGGTATAAAAATGGGTAGAATTTTTGATGACAGAGTTGATTTTGCAATAAACAATATTTGGATTAATCCCTGGTCAGGAAACGGGGAAAAGGCGCTGCGGCTTCTTACGGAGGCAGCAAATGAGGAGGATGGCGACGCATGCTTTTTTCTTGCCCGCTGTTATTTTGGTCCCTCCTTTGTAAATCCTATATTTGGCTTTCCTGAGGATGATGAGCTTGGATTTGAATGGCTTAATAAGGGTTTGGAATACGGAAGTCCGGTAGCAATGTTTGGAGCAATGAGAGTGGGAGGCTTTGAGCCTAAAAACGGTACGTTCATATATCCTCCATTTACCTCCCTCCGTGAAATATGGGATAAGGTTGAGGAAATGGCATATTCCGGAGAGGTTTTCTGCCAGTATATGATTGCAAACGCCTACTATTACGGCGACTGTATAAAAATGCTTAATATACCAGATGCAGAGGTGAATTTAAGCATGGTTCAGGGCTGGATGTATAAGGCCATTGAATTATACGAAAAGTGTATAGCCAACGGATTAGGGCTTGGGATTCAGAATCTTATAAATATTATTACGTCAGGAGATTACGGTATACCAGTCAATGAAAAAAGGGCGTCTGAATTAAGGCATATAGGCGCGGATATGAAAATAGGCGCTTTTGAACGTCAGGTCGGACAGGAAATAGAAAAGGAAAATCCCATGGAGGCTGTGGAAATGTACGAGCGCGCGCTTTTACACGGCGATAAATATGTAAACTATTATCTTGGAATGATGTATACATATAACGGAAAAATGGAAGTTAATCTCCCTAAGGCTCTTGAATATTTTGAAAGTGAGCTTAAGTATGACCCTGAATCTATAAGAGCAAAAAACCGTATAAGCGAAATTCTTTTTTACGGCGGCGAGGGGGTACAGACTGACTATAACAGGGTATTCAGGCTTTTGTCTGAGATTTACAATGAAAATGACTGGGGCTCAGATATGCTTGGCACATGCTATCTTAAAGGTCTTGGAACGCCTGTAAATTATGAGAAGGCAAGGGAAATCTTTTCAAAGTATACTGCCGACGCCCTGAATGCAATAGGTCTTGGCGAAATATACTGTTACGGTCTGGGAGTACCTCAGGATATTTCCCGTGGAATGAAATATTTTGACCGGTTTCCAAATCATCCGAGAGTCATAGAAAACAAACGTCATTTTAAAAAGACTTTATTTGGATGGAAAATGGTTTAGATTTTATTCGTAAGCATAAGGCGAGAGGTGTGAATTATGAAAAAAAATAAAAAGAAATGTCCCGTGTGCGGGGAAAAATTACAGCCAATGTACGGAAAGCTTATGTGTCCAAGCTGCGGCTACAGCATTATGCCTGATGCAGCAGGCAGCAATATCACAGTAAGCAATACGGCAGCAAACAATGCTGAAGGCAATATATATAATAGCCAGCAAAATAATACTGCTCCTTCCAGCATGTTTAATTATAACAATGACCATATGACGTTAATGTCCTCCGGAAAAAAAGCCAAGGGTATGGAGCCTATAAGCAATAAATCCATGAAGGGAATAATAATATGGGCAATTATATTGATTTTTTGGGGCACCTTAATATTTTCCTTACTGAATTTTTTTGATTATGACAATAAATATGATTATTCCTATGAAAACATTACATTTCCCACATACGGCTTTACACAGGGAAACAATAGTGTAAACGGTAGTCAGAATAATAATCCGGAAAAGGACAGCGATAAATTTTCATATCCTGAATCAGAATTATATCGTAATTTATTAGAGAATATTTTCAATAAGGATTATAATAAGGTAACGGAGGAGGAAATAAACACTATTGTTTCCATAAGAATTAACAGGGATGATAAAGAACTTAAATGTGGTCTTGCCGACGGAACCATGCGCAGCTTTTATCTTTTTGATTCGTCATATTCAACAAAGGATTTAAGCTGCTTTAGAGGCCTTCAGTATATTGACGTGGATACGACGCTTAAGCTGGCAGACATTAAAAGCCTTAAAAATCTTAAGGGAGTATTCAGCGATAACACTATAAAGGATTTGGCAATTATTATATCAAATCCTGATAATATTGTATCTTTGGGCTCATATGAGAATTTTTATGTCAGGAGTCTTGAGGGCATTGATTCTTTCAAAAATCTTACGCAGCTTTATATAAAATCCTCATATCTTTCTGATATATCTGACTTAAAGCAGGCTTCAAAGCTTAAGTATCTATGCTTTGATAATGCAAAAAACGTAACTGATTTTACGCCGGTTACATATCTTTCCTCCCTTGAGGTTTTTGATGTAACGTCAGACTCAATTAAGAATTTAAGCTTCTTGGATAAGCTTAACAATATTAAGGAATTTTCATTAAAGCAAAGCAAGATAATAGATATAGCTCCCCTTGCAAAATATAAAAACTCTCTTACAAAGCTGTGTCTGAATGAAAATTATAATGTGAAGGATTATTCTGTTATAGGTGAATTTACGAATCTTACGGAATTAAGCTTATGCGCAGGCAGCGACGCCGCTATGCCTGATTTATCCAAAAATGTAAGACTTGAAACGCTTACGCTGGAGAGAGTGTATGATTTAGAGATTTTAAGCACCCTTAATAATGTTTCAGAGCTTTACCTTAAAAGGTGCAGTCTTTCTACGCTGCCAGATTTGTCCCACCTTACGGATTTATATTATATAAGGATAAATGATTCGTCTTCCCTTTTAACAAATCTGACTCCGCTTACAAACCTGCCGTCTCTTGAATGCTTAGATATAAGCAATACGAAAGTAGTTGGAGATATAGGCGAGATATTTGATATTCCTACATTATATGAGCTGTATATGGATGATTGCAGCGTATGTATTGATTTTTCAAAGATACAGGGCAATGAAAATCTTGAGGTTTTAAGTATGAATAATATTGTTGTTATGGAGTACGGACAAAATGAATACGGCAATATAGATGTCCTGAACGGGAAGAAGGTTGATATAAATGAAGGGTTAGGCTTTTTCCTTCAGAAATTTCCTTATTTAGCTGAACTATATATAGCAGGCGACGGTATTATAAATCTTGACTTTGTTCAGTATCTGCCTTATCTTGAGGTGATTGACGTAAGCGACAACTATATATCAAGCCTTGCTCCCCTTAAGGAGCTTTCAGCTTTAAGCGTTGTCTGGTGTAAGGATAATACAATAACAGACGGCTATGATTTAGGAAATAATGTGTATGTTGTAGCGGAATAATAAAATATATGTTGTGACAGAATTATATTGACAATGGAAATTGCAAGTAGTAAAATATATTTTGTTACATAATTGTAAACATAAATATATTTGGAGGATAATTGTATGAAAAAGAAATTAGCAAAATTATTAATTTGTGTATCAATGATTGGCTTAGTATTTTCATTAGGTGCATGTGGAAGCGATGATGACAAAGATACAGGCAAAAAGCCGGCAACACAGCAGACAACTAAAAAGCAGTCAAGCAGCAAGCAGTATGCAAGCATTAAGGACTATGTAAACGACCCTACATTCCAGGCCGAGATTAAGAAGCAGATGGCTCAGTATGAAGGTCAGGGTATGTCTATGGAAATAACCGGCGAGGGAGATAAGCTTGTATATACTTACAAATATACAGATGAGAAGTTAATTGATGATGATTTTACACTTGATGACGCTAAGGAGTATTTTGACGGCGTAATGAAGAATAATGAATCACAGTTCAAATCTCTTTGTTCTCAGCTTACAAAGTATATAGATGTAGAGGACCCTTCAGTAGTAATCAGATACTATGATTATGACGATACTCTTATTTGGGAGAAGGAATTTAAGGCAGACTAATAAAATTTACTTTGTGATGTTTTTAGAAAGCTTATTAAAAAGATACAGGTTAAATCCTGTATCTTTTTTGATTTTTCTGTTGACAAAATATTCTAAATATATTAAACTGTTTTAGTGTGCCGCACAGCGAGGTTATAAGTTTATCCTAATGCAACGTTTTGCATATATTATGATAACACCAAAGCTGGCGAGTATTGTTCAATTTATTGAATATATAAGGAGGTGTACTTAAGATGTACGCAGTTATAGCAACAGGTGGAAAGCAGTATAAGGTTTCAGAGGGCGATATTGTTAAGGTTGAAAAGCTTGACGTTCAGGCCGGTGAGACTTATACCTTTGATAAGGTTCTTCTTGTGAGCGGCGATGATGTAAAGGTTGGTACTCCAACGGTTGCAGGAGCCACAGTTGAGGCAGACGTTATTGACACTGTAAAGGGTAAAAAGATTATCGTTTACAAGTACAAGAGAAAAACCGGCTATCACAAGAAAAACGGTCATAGACAGCAGTATACGGCAGTTAAGATTACAAAGATTAACGCCTAATATATGATTACTGCAACTTTTTTTAAGGATGCCAGGGGCATTTGGAGAGGTTTTTCCATTACGGGACATGCCGGTTATGCCGAGTATGGAAGCGATATAGTGTGCGCAAGCGTTTCAGCTTTAGCCATAAATACGGTAAATTCTATAGAAGCTTTCACAGATGATAAAGCGTCGGCAGATGTAGAGGAGAAAACCGGATTACTTACCTTTTCTTTTTCAGGCAGTGATGTAAGTGAAAAGGGACAGCTGCTTATTAATTCCCTTATTCTTGGTCTAAAGGGTATTTGCGAGGAATATGGCGGCAATGATTATTTAAAGATATTATTCAAGGAGGTGTAACCTTATGTTAAATATGAACCTTCAGTTATTCGCTCATAAAAAGGGTGTTGGTTCTACAAAGAACGGCAGAGACTCAGAATCAAAGAGACTTGGCGCCAAGAGAGCTGACGGACAGTTTGTTAAGGCAGGTAACATTCTTTACAGACAGCGCGGCACAAAGATTCATCCAGGAACAAATGTAGGTATCGGCGGAGACGATACATTATATGCATTAGTTGACGGTGTTGTAAGATTTGAGAGAAAGGGCAGAGACAAGAAGCAGGTTTCTATCTACCCGGTAGGTGAATAAGTATACATTATTAATTAAAATTACAGGCTTCAATCTTTTACAGGTTGGAGCCTTTTTTGTGAAAGGTTTGGTGTGCTATGTTTGCAGATAGTGCAAAGGTATTTATAAAGTCAGGAAAAGGCGGCGACGGACATGTCAGCTTCAGAAGGGAGCTTTTTGTGGCAGCCGGCGGACCTGACGGCGGCGACGGCGGCCGTGGCGGCGATATTATATTTGAGGTGGATAAAGGCTTAAATACCCTTACTGACTTTAGACATATGAGAAAATATGTGGCAGGTAACGGAGAAGAAGGGGGAAAGCAGAAATGCCATGGAAAAGACGGCGAGGATTTAATTATAAAGGTTCCTGAGGGTACTGTTATAAAGGAAGCCGAAAGCGGAAAAATTATAGCAGATATGTCAGGAGGCAATGTCCGTGAGGTCATATTAAAGGGCGGCAGGGGCGGCAAGGGAAATTCCCATTATGCCACGGCAACCATGCAGGTTCCAAAGTATGCCCAGCCGGGAAAGCCGTCAAAGGAGCTTTGGATTACTCTTGAGCTTAAGGTTATAGCCGATGTAGGTCTTGTTGGATTTCCTAATGTAGGCAAGTCCACCTTCCTTTCAAGAGTGACTAATGCTAAACCAAAGATAGCTAATTATCACTTCACTACCTTAAATCCAAATCTTGGGGTGGTAGATTTAGATGACCATAACGGCTTTGTAATTGCAGATATTCCGGGGCTTATAGAGGGAGCAAGTGAGGGCGTTGGACTTGGACATGAGTTTTTAAAGCATATAGAGAGAACAAAGCTCATTATTCATATGGTAGACGCCGCAGGCGTGGAGGGAAGAAATCCAATAGAGGATATTAATACTATAAATGCTGAGCTTGAGGCTTATAACACAGAGCTTTTAAATAAACCCCAGATAATTGCCGCCAATAAAATGGATGCTGTATATGATGAAAAAGAATCATTTTTAAATGATATACGCAATGAGTTTGAGCCAAAGGGCATTAAGGTTTTTCCTATATCCGCCGTAAGCGGCAGCGGAGTAAGAGAGCTTTTGTATGCGGTAAATGATATTTTAAAAACCATGGATGACAAGCCTGTGGTTTTTGAAAGAGAATATTTCCCTGACGAATATTTAGATAATCCGGAGGAGCCGTACACAGTGACAAAGGATGAGGATACAGAGGGCCTATTTTATATAGAAGGTCCACGCATAGAAAAAATGCTGGGTTATACTAACCTTGAGGCTGAAAAGGGATTTATGTTTTTTCAGAAATTTATGAAGGATAACGGTATACTGGATGAGCTTGAGGCATTAGGCATAAAAGACGGAGACACTGTGAGAATATATGGGCATGAATTTGATTACTATAAATAAAAAAGTGTCGTCTAAAATCGAAAAATGTGATATTATTAACGAAATTTTTTATTACTATAATTTTTACTATATTGAAAATTTTATATTTTATCCGGAGGAGGGTGAATTATTTTGAACAGCAAAAGACGCGCGTATCTCAGAGGCCAGGCTATGACCATGGACTGTATTATTCATGTGGGAAAGTCCGGTGTTACGCCGGAGATAACGGAATCCATAAGGGAAGCCTTAGATGCAAGAGAGCTTATAAAGATAAATGTTTTAAAAAACTGCCTTGACGATGTAAGCTCTGTGGCTGCAGTGCTTGGAGACAGGACGCAGTCGGAGGTTATTACCGTTATCGGAAGAAAAATTGTATTATTTAAGCAGGCAAAAGAGAATTCAAAATATGAAGAATAGGATAGGTATTTTAGGGGGCACATTTAACCCTATTCATAGGGGACATTTGACGCTTGCATTAAGCGCATATGAGCAGTATAATTTAGATGTGGTGTGGATAATGGTATCACCTGCTCCTCCACATAAAGCAGCTTCAGATATTCTTAATATAAACAGGCGTATTGATATGATAAAGCTGGCTATATGTGATTACCGTGACAAGCTTGAATTTTCCGATTATGAGCTTAAGAGAGACGGATATGTATATACGGCGGAAACCCTTACCTTGTTAAAAAATGAATATCCGGACGATGAGTTTTATTTTATTATGGGCGGAGATTCCCTCCGTGATATAGAGAAGTGGTATATGCCGCAGATTATTATGGAGAAAGCTGTAATTTTAGCCGCCGTAAGAAATGATATGGATGAATGTGCCGTTATTAAGCATGCTTTACATTTGAAAACTAAATTTGGCGCAGATATAAGACTTTTAAAAACCGAAGGCATACCAATATCATCCACAGCCATAAGAAATAATATAAAAAATAATTTTTCCGTTAGGGATATGCTGCCGTTAAAGGTGGAAGAATATATAAAATATAACCGATTATATGTTTAGTATAAACTGTTTAAATCTGCATAATATGATTTGAAGGAATAATAGAAAGGCGTGATTTTTATATGGATAAGGCCATAAGAAATGAATTAATGGAAATAAGGAGCAGACTGAAGGATGAATTAAAGAAGTCCCGTTTTGAACATTCTCTTGGCGTAGAATTTACATCAGCTTCACTTGCAATGAGATACGGCGCCGACATTTATAAGGCCCGTATAGCAGGTCTGCTTCATGATTGTGCTAAGAATGTTTCGGATGATAAGCAGCTTGACTTATGTAAAAAATATAAGCTGCCTATAAGCGATACGGAAAAAAAGCTTTCCTATCTTCTTCATGCCAAGCTTGGGGCATATATTGCTAAAAAGGAATATGGCGTAAAGGATAAGGAAATACTTAGCGCAATAGAATACCATACTACCGGCAAGCCGGATATGAAAATGCTTGAAAAAATCGTATTTGTAGCAGACTATATTGAGCCCGGCAGAGACAAGGCGCCCCGTCTTGATGAAATCCGGGTGGAAGCCTTTCAGGATATAGATTATGCCATGCTTATGATTTTTGACGATACTATTTCATATATATTATCCTCTGACGGAATTATAGATAACACTACGCTTGACGCATATAATTATCTTAGAAATGAGCTGGAGGAGAAGCAGAAGGAAAGGAGAATGAACAGGTGACAGCCTTAGAAATAACGAAAAGGGCAGTTGCAGCCCTTGAGGACAAAAAAGCAATAAATGTTAAGGTTATTGATATTAGTGAAATTTCAGTTATAGCAGATTATTTCATTATAGCAGGAGGTACAAATAAAAATCAGGTTCAGGCCTTAAGTGATAATGTTCTTTCCGAGCTTTCAAAGGAGGGTATAGAGCCTAAGCAGACTGAGGGCTATAATACTGCCAACTGGATACTCATGGATTATACGGATGTTATTATTCATGTATTCAATCAGGAGGACAGGCTGTTTTATGATTTGGAGAGAATATGGAGAGATGGAAGGGCTGTTGAGCTTCCGATAGAATAAAATATAAAATCAACCCCGCAAAGGAGGGTTTATCACAAGTAAAGTAAGGAAGCTTCTATAAGAAAATACATGTTTTTATAGAAGCTTCCTTTTTTAATAGCATTAGCGCAGATTCACATCCTCCGCTTTACATCATCTGCCTGTACAATCCTATAACCTTTCCTAATATCTCACAAGTCTGTACAATAATCGGCTCCATAGTGTCATTTTCCGGCTGGAGTCTTATATACCCATCCTCCTTGTAAAATGTCTTAACAGTAGCAGAATCATCTACTAAGGCTACAACAATTTCTCCGTTTCTCACATCCTGACGCCTTTCAACAAGTATCATGTCTCCGTTTAAAATTCCTATATTTATCATGCTTTCGCCTTTAACGACAAGCATAAAACATTCATTTTTTGGCATAAATTCCACAGGAATGGTAAAATAATCCTTTATATTTTCTACGGCAAGCAACGGCTGTCCGGCTGCAACCTCTCCTATAATAGGAATGTTTACAACCTCACGTCTTGTAAGATTAAATTCATCATCCAATATTTCTATAGCTCTTGGCTTAGTAGGGTCACGTCTGATATATCCGTTTTTCTCAAGCGTCTCTAAATGGGCGTGAACAGATGAAGTAGACTTAAGGCTGACTGCATCGCAAATTTCACGTACTGAAGGGGGATACCCCTTGCTTAAAATCTCTTTTTTCATATATTCTAATATTTCCTGCTGTTTAGCAGTAATTTTTCCATTTGGCATATGATAACCACCTTTCTATAATTATTACAATTATAATACCATACGTTTGTTCGGATTGCAAGCAGTTTCTCGAACAAATTTTCCGAACATAAATTCGCTTTTTTGTATTGACAAACATTAGTTCGTATATTATAATGTTCTACACAGAACAACAGTTCTTTTGGAAAATTACGGAAGAGAGGTATTTAATATGAATAATAACCTGAAATATAAAGACCATACATATAATGCAGAGGAAGAACAAATCAGAAGAAACAGGATAAGCCTTGAGCTTAAAAGGCAAAGACAGCTTACGCTTTTTAAAAGGAAGATGCTTGCAGCTCTTACATCTGCCATTATAGTAATATCTGCCATTATAATAATAAACACTGTAACAGCTCAGGGAGACGGGATAGAGAAAGAAAAGCGCTATAAAAGCATTATGATAGAATATGGCGATACCTTATGGGATATAGCCAAAGAGTATTATGACAGCAGCCTGTATACCATTCCTGAGTATATTGAGGAGCTTAAGTCAATAAACAGGCTTGAATGTGATAGTATTAAAAGCGGAAGTTACATTGTAGTATCCTACTTCGTTAATCAGGCTGAATAGATACCATGTATATAAGATGTATAGATTATCATATATAAGATTATAGTATAACTTTAGATACATAGATGATTAACAAATTATAACTTTAGTTGGAACTTACTTGCCGGTACTGTTAATGATGTGATAAAATTAAATAAAGTAGAAAAATGAAAATGAGGCTCTCAGCCTGCGCATATTATAAAATGTTTATAATTTAATATATTAGGAGGTTATGCATGAACTATAAAACAGGCAAATGGGCAGGACAAATTCTTGAACTTAGAAATAATGACGGTATGTGGGGGAATTTTCACACATTAAGTAAACCTGTAAATAATAAATCAATAACAACAGAACAGGCTATTCGAAGACTGCGGATTTTGGGATATACTAAAGAAGACGAGCCGATTCAAACTGTGTTAGAACGAATGTGCCTATGTGTAAAGGGCAGACAAAAAATTGATGATTATTCTGAAAAAACACATGATTGGGCGCTTTTTGAAAAGCTTATGCTTTCTGCGTGGATAAGACTTTTTGAGCCTGAAAATAAAATTGCTTTATATGTTGCAAAGCAGTGGGCATTAATAGCAGAGCGGTCATTTAAAAGTGGCCGGTATAACAAAAATAACGATATTGAAGCATTTACCGCCCAATTTGGAAGAAAACCTAAAAGCGGCTTTGAAACAGGCTTTGGTATGTTTTATCATGCTGCATTGCTGCATGGAGTTTTGACACCGGAAACCGAAAGCCTTTTATTGGATTATTATATTAAAAGGCGTGAAGGTATTTATTATATTTACGAAAACCCTATAAATATACTTCCTGAAACCTTTGCTTCCAAAAGAACAAGCCGTTACTTAGCGGCGGTTGAACTATTGTTAAATTACCCTCAGGCAAAGTATAAGCTGCAATTTATTACAGAGTGGCTTAATATAAATAAGGATGAGAATGGGCAGTGGGATTTAGGTACATCTGCCAAAGACGGGGTATACTTTCCGTTGTCTGATTCATGGCGAAAGCAGGTCTATAGAAAATCAGACTGCACGGAAAGAATAAACAATATACTGCAAAAGCTTAACATCAAATAATACATTATTATAATATAAATATATATGTATATATGAAAGAAATCTCATATTCATTTATAATATTATTCGTTATCCCTTAATTTTACTTTATTTCTTGCATTTTGCTTCTTGTCCTGGCTGACGGTGGCATAATGCTTGGTTGTTGTATTTACATCCTTATGACCTAAAACGTCGGCCACAAGATATATATCTCCAGTTTCCCGATATAACTGTGTGCCGTATGTGCTTCTAAGCTTATGCGGCGTTATATGCTTTGTAGTATCGGTTATACGTGAATATTTTTCTACCATTTTTTCCACGGCTCTGACAGATATTCTCTTTTTCTGTGACGAAAGAAACAATGCTTTTTCGTGCCCTTCTAAGGCAACAATTTCATCACGCTCATCCATATACTCTAAAAGCTTATCCTCAACCTCATATCCGAAATATACTATGTCAACATTTCCTCCCTTTCTTATAATACGAAGAGAAGCGCTGTTTATATCCACATCATCAATATTCAACCCAACGCACTCTGATACACGCATTCCTGTACCTAAAAGCAGCGTCATCATTGCAAGGTCTCTTTTTTTTGTTTTCTCATGGCTTGCAAGCTGACGTGATGTAAGATTTGTTCCCATCTCAACCTTATCAAGAAAATCATACATTTCATTTTCATCAAAACGGACAATTTCACGTCTGTGAAGCTTGGGCATATTAACTATAGACGCCGGATTATTATGTATACGCTCACGTGAATAAAAGTACTGATACATAACACGAAGCGCAGACATTTTACGCTTTATGCCATACTCAGAGTTTGAAATCTCGTTGCCCTCCTCATCAGTATAAAGCTTAAGAAACTCCATATATTCTTCTATATCAGCCGGCTGAAGCTCGTCAAGAAGGGAGAGCGATATGTCTTTAAGCTTCTTATCTTTATAATCAGGATGAGTTTTAGAAAGAAAATATAAAAAAAGCTTTATATCCCTCGCATAGCCTACTCTTGTCCTTGGGGCAGTAGTGGCATCTATTCCCCTGAAAAACTCTGTTACAAATTTTGGAAGCTGCTCAAGAATTTTACGCTGTTCCCTAATCATCTGGCGGCTTACCTCTTCATAATATGTATTTGCATCGTTTGGCATGCTTTATTCCTCCATAGTCCAGCCTTCAAGCTTTCCGCTTTTAATTGCCCTGAAAAACCTGTCCTTAACGCCGGGATTTTCCTTATTGATTTTTTGCAATAAATCCTTAACATATTGTCTCTTTGTATGACCGTCAACAGGACATGGATTTTTTGCAACAGGAAGCTTAGATTTATTCTGAAAGCCTATTACGTCGCATTCGTTCATATAAATCATAGGTCTTATAACATAAAGACCTGTCCTGTCAAGATATGTATACGGAGAGAAACAATGAAACCTGCCCTCATATATAAGGGACAGGAGCATGGTTTCTATTACATCGTCTCTGTGGTGGGCGTAAGCTATTTTATTGCAGCCAAGCTCTAAGGCCTTTTCATTTAATGCTCCCTTACGCATTTTAGCGCACAGAGAGCACGGATTAGACTCTAATCTGTCCTCAAATATAATTTTTCCAATATCCGTATCAACAATATGATAATCTACGCCTAGTTGTTTACATAAATTTTTTATGTCATCCAGCTTTTGGATGCCTAATCCTAAATCTACGGTTATAGCCGTAATTGAAAACTTCTTGGGATAAAATCTCATAAGTCCTTGAAGCGCATATAATAAAGTCAGGCTGTCTTTTCCTCCGGAAACACCTACGGCAATTTTATCTCCGTCATCTATCATATTATAGTCATCTATGGCGCGTCTTACGTAACTGTATAATTGTTGTAATTTCATATTATTAATTTACCTTTATTCTAATCTGATATTGTTAGAATCGCAGCAGCTTCTTCTAAATTTATACAACTATTCGGAAAACCTGCGTTTTGCGAATAGTTGTATGTCCAATTATATTACTCCTACTCACATCCTTATCCTGCAGATAAGACGTTTTCGGAGTAATATAATTTCCCGGCATGAATACTTACCGTAAATCTTACTGTAAATGCTTGTTGATAAGTTTGTCAATTACAGGAAGGGTAATTGTTTTTTTCTTAAGCGCAAATACAGCCAGTAACATTAGAATAATCTTCTCAACAGTAGAAACTATAAGCTGTAACCATTTAACTATACCAAAACCGTCACGAATGTAATCAGTCTTGGCAATACCCATAAAGAAATTAATAAACTCTATGAGATTGTCAGAATATCCTAAGCAAAGGTTAATGAATGTAGCAAATATCACTAAAAGCACACCCTTAATAACCGTTCCCTTCAGGAAAAGGTCTTCCTCCTTATAAAGTACATATGCTCCAAGTACGATGGCCCCATACATAAACAGACCTGAACCTGCAAAAACCGTACCTAATAAGAGAAACAAAAATAACGCTGACGTTAATTCAACTGATAAGCCTAACTTAGTTTTCATAGTATGTATTGTCTCCTTAATAATATATTTTGCAACCGGATTACTTCCGACGCTTTACATATTTTATCATTTATTTTATATTTAGGCAATAAAAAAATAATCAAATATAGTTTATTGCTTACAATCATCTGATTTTTTCCAAAATCCATTTCTGGTTATTTCCCTGTACATATCTCCATTGAAAAATAATACAATTATCGTCACTTGAGAAATCCTTTATATCTATGGCCTTTGCGCTGTTAGCTGCTATTATCCTGTAATTTCCCGTATCTGCCGGAAGAATGGCAAATCTCTGGTTTATTTTATCACTATAATCTGAGGTGGTTAGTATTCCCCCATTGTTATAGGAACACCCCTCAACGGTCATAGCTTTTCCGGAAGCTTCGTTTTCCAGCTTATATTCGCCTCCTCCTAAATACGTAATTTTCCAGCATTGATTCTGTTCATTATCATCTTTCGTTCGCTGGCATAGCTTTCCGGCTGCATCTGTTGAAAGAGCTTTACCTGTATGCTTAGATATTATTCTGTATGTGCCCTCAGGTAAATTCTTTGAAATATCATCTCCTAAA
>ERZ777305.1480-NODE-1480-length-27331-cov-10.181185_pt1 | contig 27331 bp, 20 predicted proteins | sample MGYA00374965_ERZ777305 | MGnify/ENA primary metagenome ERZ777305 (study PRJEB29328, sample SAMD00013331) | mouse gut metagenome | study: EMG produced TPA metagenomics assembly of the Metagenome analysis of fecal microbiota from mouse which was promoted... | reverse complement strand
AAGCCGAGCAAAAGGAACTGAAAGAGAAAGCCGCCGCCTTGCAGAGCGAGCTTTCCAAGACGCTGGAAGCCACGGCAAACGCTGAAAAGTTTATGAAAGTGGTACGCAAGTACACCAGCTTTGAGGAACTCACCCCTACCCTGTTGCGGGAGTTTGTGGAGAAAATCGTAATCCACGAATCGGAAGCCCTTGACGGGAAACGCCGGGGGAAGCTCCGCAGACAGGAAATCGAAATCTATTACTCTTTTGTCGGCAAGGTAGAATTGCCCGACTAAAGCCCGACCCGTCCGGCAGTCAGCCGGACAGGGAACGGCAAAATTTTTTACACTTCTTTTACTTCTTTATCTCACATGAGCAAAGGCGCATGGTGTCAAACAGTATTCTGGATGAGCGCACTTTGCGGGAAATTTATCTGACAGGATTTGAAATCGTAGTAAAAGAAGGAAATCCCCGGACGATCATGAGCAGCTATAATCTCATCAACGGAACTTATGCCAATGAAAACAGACATTTGCTTGTGGACATCCTCAGAAAGGAATGGGGGTATCAGGGGGCAGTGGTCACGGACTGGGGGTGTTCGAACGATCATGCACTGGGTGTAAAGCATGGTTCCACGCTGGAAATGCCCTGTCCCGGATGGGATTCCGTGCGGGAATTGCTCGCAGCAGTACAAAGCGGCAAGGTGTCGGAAGACGAGATAGATAACAGAGTGTCGGAACTTCTTGCGCTGATTGATTTTACCAAAGGTAATGGGGCGGAAGAGAGACAAGACGGATCAGATAAAATACGGCAGGAAGAATCAGAAGTGGTTCTTTGGGAGAAGCATCGTTCATTGGCGTACCGTGCCGCGGCAAAGAGCATTACCCTGCTTAAAAATGAAGGGGGAATTCTTCCTCTTGCAAAAGGCACGAAAGTAGCATTGATTGGGGACTTTGCCAGGACGCCCCGTTATCAGGGGGCAGGATCTAGTCAGGTCAATGTGCTTCATCCAAAGAGTATGCTGGAATGTATGCAGGACAGCGGCCTTGTTCTGGTGGGATATGCGAAAGGCTTTGACAGACTGGGAAGGCCGGATGTTACGCTGCAGAGAGAAGCGGTGGAGTTGGCAGGTCATTCGGAGGCAGTGATCTTGTGTCTTGGCTTGGACGAGGTGCAGGAGAGTGAAGGGATTGACCGCCGGCATATGAGGCTTTCCCAGAACCAGATTGATTTATTGAAGGCAGTTGCAGCAGTGAACAGCAATGTCATTGTCATCCTGTTTTCAGGCAGTGTTGTGGAGACAAAGTGGCGGGCAGACTGTAAAGCGCTGCTCTATGCGGGGCTTGGAGGAGAGATGGGCGCTTTGGCAGTCATGGATGCAGTGACTGGTAAGATGAATCCCTGCGGCAAGCTGGCAGAGACTTGGCCGGAACATTACGAAGATACACCGGCTAAGAATTATTTTGCGTCAGAGGGCCGGGATGTGGAATACCGGGAAAGCATCTATGTGGGATATCGATATTACCAGAAGCGGCAGATAAAAGCGGCATTTCCCTTCGGGTTTGGTTTAAGTTATACGCAGTTTGCATATAGTGATCTGCGTGTGGAAAAAGACCGGGCAGAATTTACGGTGACAAATATTGGAGACAGACCAGGTATCGAGATTGCACAGCTTTATGTTGCACCAAAAGACAGGCATGGCAGTATCTTCAGGGCAGTGAAAGAACTGAAAGGATTTACGGGCATGGAACTGGAACCAGGTGAGAGCAGACGGGCAGTGATCTGGCTTGATGACAAGGCTTTTCGGTATTGGAATAACACATCCGGAAGATGGGAGGCTGCGGCAGGTGATTATCTGATTCAGATTGGTTCTTCCAGTGAGAAAGTAGAGCTCTTAGAGGAGATTTCTATAGAAGGGACGGGCGAAGCAGACGCAAGTGAGACAAGGATGCTGTCCCATTACCAGACGGGAGATATCCAGAATGTGCCGGATCAGGAATTTGCTGCACTTTTTGGACATGAAATTCATAAATCGCAAAGAGTAATCGACAGACATATTACGTTCGGGGAAATGAAATATGGAAGGAGTCCTCTGGGCTGGCTGGTATGTTGTATTCTGACATGGCTTATGAAAAACAGTCTGAAGAAGGGAAAGCCGGATTTGAACCTGCTCTTTCTCTATAACATGCCGCTCCATGCCCTGGCCAAAATGACAAATGGCATGGTAAGTATGGGAATGGTGGATGGCATCGTGATGGAGCTAAAAGGGTTCTGGATCATAGGGCTTATAAAGGTGTTAGTTGAATTTGTCAGGAATCTGGCAGAGAACAGACGTATGGAGAAGAAGATTTTAAGAAGAAAATAAAAACATTCCGGAGATGCGGTCATTTGGCTGGAAATCCGGAGTGTTTTATTAATATGAGGACGATATTTTATAATCTATTGACGAATCCCCATTTTTTGCACAAAATAAGATAAGACTTTAGAACAATGAGGAGTAACGTAAGATGGAACACAAAATACTGTTACTGGAAGATGATATCAGTCTGATCGACGGCCTTGCCTATTCTCTGGACAAGAACGGCTATTCTGTAGATGTGGCGCAGACAGTCAGACAGGCATATGAATCTTTGCATAAAGAGACTTACAGTCTGCTGCTGCTGGATATGACCCTGCCTGACGGAAACGGCATGGATGTGTGCAGCTTTGTGCGCAACCAGGGGAATCAGGTGCCTATTATCTTCCTGACGGCCATGGATGAGGAGGTCAATGTCATCCGGGGACTGGACAGCGGTGCGGACGACTATATCACAAAGCCCTTTAAGCTGGGAGAACTGTGTTCCAGAATCAGAGCGCTGCTTCGGCGAAGCGGTTTTTGCGAAGAGCGTGGGATGAAGCTGCTTTCTTCCGGAACGCTGTCCATTGATCTTTTAGGCGGCAGGGCAGTTTTCAATAACCAGCCTTTGGAGCTGACCAGCGCGGAGTACCGCCTCTTGTGTCTGCTGGTCCGCAATGCCGGGCAGACTGTTCTGCGGAGCACGATTCTGGATCTGCTGTGGGACGGAAACGGTAATTTTGTGGACGACAACACGTTATCTGTCTATATTCGCAGGCTGCGGGAGAAGATGGAGGATGATCCGTCCAATCCCAGACATTTGCTGACGGTGCGGGGGTTTGGCTATACTTGGCGGGCGTAGAATGTTGACAAACTGCTTGTTTAATTAAAAAGACTGCCGTGTGTACAGTTCACGCAGGGATGTAACCCGGAAAGAGGGATGGCATGGACATTTTACAGGATAAGGACAATAAAATTTATTTTATCTTTCTGACATATATGATGGGCTCATTCATACTCTTGACGCTGTTTCTCTCTTGGCTTCACGGAAAAGAATCGCAGCGCATTCTTTTTGAAAGAGAGCAGACCATGATTTCTTCTCTTATGGAGCAGGGGGTTGCCCGGACTTCGATTGCGAAGGCAGTCAAAACATCTGTGCCCACAAGGGAGGGAATGGAACTTCTGCAGCAGCTGGGACACACCGGGGCTGCTTCTGTCAGGCTTTTTCCATCCATTGATCAGTCGGTGCATTTGTTTGCGCAGACTGCAGTTGGCCTGGCTTTGCTTCTGGCGCTGATTCTGGTTGGTATGACCGTTCGGTTTTTGGTGCTGCGGGAAAAGTTATATCGGAAGGCCGAGGGCATCATCACCCAATTTTCTGAGGGGAATTTCCAGAATCACCTGCCCCAAAATGAAAAGGGAAGCCTATATCATCTGTTTGCGGCGGTGGAAGAACTGGCAGTGGTCTTACAGGCCCAGAGTGAAAAGGAACAGCATATGAGGACCTTTTTAAAGGACACCATCTCGGATATTTCCCATCAGCTGAAAACACCGTTGGCAGCACTGCATATGTATACGGAGATCATAGCCGATGAACCAGATAAGGTGGAGACGGTGGAACGGTTTTCTAATAAAACCATGCAGTCTCTGGAGCGGATTGAACAGCTGGTACAGGCGCTTCTTAAGGTAAGCCGAATCGATGCGGGAAATATTATCTTTCAGAAAGAAGAGATGAAGGCGTCAAGCCTTGTTGTCTGGGCCATGGAAGATTTATCTGTAAGGGCCCTTAAAGAGGGCAAGCAGCTGCTGGTAAAGGGAGATGTTGAGGATGTGATTTTATGTGACCGGGCATGGACCAGGGAGGCTGTGGCCAATCTGATTAAAAATGCGTTGGATCATACCGAGGCCGGCGGTGTGGTTACCATTTCCTGGGACAGTTCTCCGGCTATGTTTCGTCTGTCGGTGGCAGATGATGGCTGCGGCATTGCCGAGGAGGATATTCATCATGTGTTTAAGCGCTTTTATCGGAGTAAAAAGGATGGCGCAAGGCAGGGAATCGGTCTGGGGCTGTCCCTTGCGAAATCCATTGTGGAAGGACAGGGCGGCATGCTTTCTGTTAACAGTACACCTGGGGAGGGAGCGGTGTTTACCATTTCCTTTCTTACGAATATGTAAGCTTACATTCATGGAATTGTAAGGTATTCCTGTTATCCTTTGGGTAAAGGCTTAGAGCACACATAGCTGCTCTGGGAAGGAGAGGGAGTGATATCATGGAAATCATGAAAGTAGAAGATCTGTGTAAAACTTACGGCATGGGCGAAGCGAAAGTGGAAGCCCTAAAGCATGTCTCTTTTACATTGGAAAAAGGGGAGTTTGCGGCGGTAGTCGGGGAATCCGGCTCCGGCAAAAGCACCCTTTTAAATTGTATCGGCGCATTGGATGAGCCCACCGGAGGAAAGATTCTGTTAGATGGACAGAACCTGTTTGCCATGAAAGAAGAGGAACGTACTATTTTCAGACGCCGCAATATCGGCTTTATCTTTCAGTCTTTTCATCTGATACCGGAACTGAATGTGGAGCAGAATATTGTGTTTCCATTGTTATTGGATTATAAAAAGCCGGATGTGTGCCGGGTAAATGAGATCCTGGAAGTGTTGGGATTACAGGAACGCAGGAAGCATCTGCCGGGGCAGCTTTCCGGAGGACAGCAGCAGCGTGTGGCAATCGGCAGGGCACTGATCACAAAGCCGAAATTGATTCTGGCGGATGAGCCGACGGGAAACCTTGACAGAAAGAACAGCCAGGACGTGATGGAACTGTTAAGGAAGGCGTCAAGGCATTATCAGCAGACCATTTTGATGATCACACACAATCCCAATCTGATTACTTCTCTAGACCGGGTCATGCGGGTATCGGACGGGATTCTGACCGATTTAGGAGGGAACGTAAATGAAACATTATCTTGATTTGATTCCCGTATCAGCTAAGATACACCGCAGACAGACCCGGATGACAAGATGGTGTATTATGATTTCAGTCTTTTTGATCGCTGCAATCTTCGGTATGGCGGATATGTTTCTGCAGAGCCAGAAAAATCTGGGGATTATGACAGATGGTGCATGGCACGTGATGTTCCGGGAACTGGACGAGGAACAGAGGGCACTACTTGCTGCCAGGCCGGAGGTGAAGACTGTGGTCCGTTATGCGGCCACAAACTACAGGCTGGATATGGGTTATGAAATAGATGGCGTCCAGACAGTTTTGTGTGGATTTGATGAAACCTTTTTTGAAATATTCCCAGGGGTTTATCTGCTGGAAGGAACTTTCCCGAAGAATGACATGGAAGCTCTTGTATCTGAAAGCATGCGTGACAGACAGGGATTTGGCGTGGGTGACCAGGTAGAGATAACAACGCCGGATGGGCCCCTGTTTTTTAGAATCAGTGGCTTTGTGGAAGACACTTCCAGGATGCTTCAAAGTGATGCGTATGGTGTATTCATGAATACGGAGACCTATCTGTCCTGTTTCAAGGATGTGACTTTGCAGGAGGACTTTGTATATTATGTGGAGTTTGTACCCCATTGCAGGATACAGAAAGCGGTTCAGGATATCTGTGACAAGCTGCAGATTTCGGAGGATATGGTCAGTGAAAATGCCAAGTTAATGGGCAGCATGCTGCAAAGCAGTAACAGATATATTATGACGCTTTATCTGATTGCTTTGATTCTGGCAGTACTGGTGGCGATTTCCGGCATGATGATGATTCTGGGCAGCATGAACAGCAGTGTGGCGCGAAGAACGGAGTTCTTCGGTATGATGCGGTGCCTGGGTGCGACGCCAAGGCAGGTGCGGCGTTACGTGCGGGCAGAGGCTCTTTTCTGGTGTCTTAAGGCAGTTTGGCTGGGACTGTCTGGCAGTGTGCTGCTAATATGGGGCTTGTGCAGGATGTTGAAGATGATCATGCCTACCTGGTTTGGCGGAATGCCGGATTTAGGGCTCAGCTGGCCAGGTATGACTGCCGGACTCTGCATCGGTATCATCACAGTGCTGATGGCAAGCAGGGCTCCTGCCCGCAAAGCGTCGGAGGTGTCACCGCTGACTGCGGTTTCAGGGAATGCAGATACGGTGGTTGCTGCCAGGCGGGCGGCGCATACCAGATGGATGCATGTGGAGACGGCGCTGGGATTGCACCATGCGGCGGGCAGCAGAACGAACCTGATTTTACTCACTTCTTCTTTTGCCTTTAGCATTATTTTATTTCTGGGATTTGGCATAGGCGTTGACTTTATGAAACATGCGATTACCACACTGCGGCCTTATACGCCGGACGTGTCCATTGTCAGTTCGGATAACACTTGCAGCATCCCGGACTCTCTCTATATGCAGTTACAAGAAGAAGCCAATATCAAGCGGATTTTTGGAAGAAGCTTTGCCTATGATCTGACGGCGGATCTACAGGGAGAGCAGAAAACAGTCATGTTGATTTCCTATGAGAAATTTCAGTTTGACTGGGCGCAGAGTGATCTGCAGCAGGGAAACATGGAAAGTGCCAGAAAGGGAGAGGGAATTCTTCTGGCGGCTAAACCGGGATTTGCGGCAGAGACAGGCAGCGAAATAGAACTGGAAACTGACAGGGGGACACAGAAAGTAAAGGTGGTTGGAATTCTCAACTATGTGCCCTTTGACGCTGGTGAAAATGTGGGTACGCTCATCTGTTCCGAAAAGCTGTTTCGGGAACTGACGGGAGAGACGGGATATACCATTTTGGATATACAGCTGCAGGACCGTTCGGATGATGTGGTGGAGGCAATCTGCAGTGCGGCGGGTGAGGCTTATAAGTTCTCTGACAGCCGTGCCAGCAACAGAGAAACGCGGACAGTTTATTTTTCCTTTGCTCTGTTTGTATATGGTTTCCTAGCAGTGGTTGCCTTGATTGCATCCTTTCATATCATCAACAGTATCGGTATGAGTGTATCAGCCCGGATGCGGCAGTATGGCGCCATGAGAGCAATAGGGATCAGTATCCGGCAGCTGCAGAGGATGATTGCGGCAGAGACGATAACTTATCTTGTGGGAGGACTGCTGGAGGGACTCCTGTTAGGATTGCCGCTCCATTATTATTTGTACAGGCAGAGTATTACGGTAAGGTGGGGGGATACATGGAGTCTGCCGGTTCTGGAATGTATGGTTATTGTGGCAGTGATGCTTGTCTCGGCACTGGCGGCCATGGCTGAGCCGATACGAAGAATCCGCCGGATGTCGGTGGTGGAGACCATCGGGATATGAGAATCCTGCGGCATTGAGTTTTGGATAAACGGAATCATGGAAGTAAAGCATGGCAGAGTCACTTGTTTCTTGACAAGTGACTTTTTTTGCACTAAAATATTTCACAATTGAAATGTTCAAATATGAAGTAAAAGGGGAGGCGTTACATGAAAACATGTATTAGGATTTCACGAAATCTTTTGCAGGTATACGGTGCAAAGTGCAGACCACTGTGTCAGGAAATCGGGATGCCGCAGACAGCCTTTGATATCCTGATGTTTTTGGCCAATAATCCTGAATTTGATACTGCCAGAGATGTGGTTGAGAGCAGGTATATCAAGGCAAATCTGGTCTCCGTAAATGTGGAGTGTCTTGTGAGGGAAGGATATTTGAAAAGAGAGAAAAGCCTGGATGACAGGAGAAAGATACGCCTTGTGTGTACGGAGAAAGCCTGGCCGATTGTAGAGCGGGGCAGGCAGCTGCAGAATGATTTTACGGAGGAGTTGTTTAAAGATGTGGACGAACAGCTGCGAACGGACTTTTTTCGGGTGCTGCATATGCTGGAATCCAATCTGAAGGATATACAGGAGGGACAAAAATAGGATGAATTGGTTATGGATGGTAGTGGTGACTTTTTTTGCAGGAATGGGGGCGGGCCTAGGGACAGGGTTTGCCGGCTTGAGCGCTGCGGCAGTGATCAGTCCCATGTTGATTACGTTCCTTGGCATGGATGCCTATATGGCGGTGGGAATCGCTTTATCTTCCGATGTGCTGGCCAGCGCGGTGTCAGCGTACACCTATGGGAAGAACAAAAATCTGGATATCAGAAACGGCCTGATCATGATGGGAAGTGTGCTTGCCTTTACGGTGGTGGGCAGTTATGTGGCGAGTCTGATTCCGTCGGCGACTATGGGCGGCTTTTCCGTGTTTATGACCTTTTTGCTGGGGATTAAATTTATCGTGAAGCCTGTCATGACCACCAAGGAAGCGATGGGCGCAGTATCGGCGAAGAGACGAGCTGTACAGTCTCTCATAGCGGGCGTGCTGATTGGATTTATCTGCGGTTTCATCGGTGCAGGCGGCGGGATGATGATGCTCCTGATTTTGACGTCCGTCCTGCATTATGAATTGAAGACCGCCGTGGGAACCAGCGTATTTATCATGGCGTTTACAGCATTCACAGGAGCGGTGTCTCATTTTGCCATAGGCGGGATGCCGGACTGGCCGGTGTGGGTGCTGTGTGTGGTGTTCACATTTATCTGGGCCAGGATTGCGGCAGTCTTTGCCAATAAGGCAGAACCGAAGACGCTGAACCAGGCGACAGGAGTTGTGCTGGTGGTGTTGGGGATTGTGGTTATGGGATTTTCGTTTTTGACTCGGACGGTGTAGCCTTTGGGCTATGCCGTTTTTGCTGGAAATGGGGATACCTTTTCATGAAAAGATTGCCATGCAGGGAACTTTTGATATAATGAAAAGAAGCTATCTTAAATAAAACGTCAGGCGGTATTGTTTTTACAAAGAAAAAGCAATCCGGCCAGAAATGAGGAAAATAATGGAATACATCAAAGTGCAGGAAAACGGAATCAACATTGTATTTGGTATTACCAAAAAGAAGCAGATAAAACTTCTTCACTTTTCAAAGAATGGGTTTGATGAGAACGATCTGTGTAAAGTGGGGCCGGAGTGTAAGGCCGAGGATCGGGCGAGGAAGGAACAGTTCTTGGAGGAGGCATTTCAACTGGTACAGATAAGTCTGTCTGGCTATGACCGTCCCTATGAGAAACACGGCAATAAGCACATTGTGACGGCGCCTGGCTATCTGCTCATCTATGCCGGTATGGAGGACAGTGTGAATGAAACCGGACGCAGGATCACCATCTTTCAGGAGGACAAGGAAGTTACCCATGTCCGTGTGGAGACAGTGATGCAGTTCTATAATGGTACGTCTGTAGTCCGCATGTTCAATAAGGTGACGAATATGGGAGAGGAGACGCAGTGTCTGGAATATCTGTCCTCTTTCTGTTATACAGGGATTGAGAAGGAAGGCAGTGAGAATTCTGATGCAAAGATGAGAATACGGATCCCTTATAACGGCTGGCAGAAGGAAATGAGTATGCAGGAGTATACGTTTGGGGAGGTGGGGCTTGCCCAGACCCAGCCTGGCGTGTATCAGCGTACATCGCAGGTGTTTGAGGTGACCAATACCGGTAACTGGTCTACTAAGAAATATCTGCCTCTTGGCTATGTTGAAAATACCCAGGTACATACCAGTCTGTTCTGGCAGATAGAGCACAATGGATCATGGCATTATGAGATTGGTGACCAGAATGCGCACTTTTATGTCTGTGTCAGCGGACCCACAGAATTGCAGTCTCATTGGTTTAAGAACTTAACACCGGGAGAGAGTTTTGAGTCAGTGCCGGTGGCAGTGGGTGTGGCGAAGGACAGCTTCGAGCAGGCAGTGGGCGAACTTACCAAGTACCGCCGCCTGATCCGCAGACCCAATCAGGACAATGAAAACCTGCCGGTTATCTTCAATGATTATATGAACTGTCTGTTTGGAGATCCCACTACCGAGAAAGAACTTCCGCTGATTGATGCGGCAGCAGAATGTGGCTGTGAATACTTCGTCGTTGATGCAGGATGGTATGCGCCGGGAGAGTGGTGGGACAGTGTTGGCGAATGGCAGGAATGCAGGGAGAGATTTCACAATGGCATTAAGGAAGTGACGGATTACATTCGTAGTAAGGGCATGGTTCCCGGCGTCTGGCTGGAGCTTGAAGTGATGGGGATCAACTGTGAAAAGGCGAAGAAGGCGCCAGATGACTGGTTCTTCGTGCGCCATGGCAAGAGAGTGTTTGACAGAAGCAGATACCAGCTTGATTTCCGTAATCCAGCGGTGATTGCACATGCGAATGAAGTCATTGACCGGGTGGTGAATGAGTATGGCGTGGGTTATATCAAGATGGATTATAATATCGAACCGGGCATCGGCACGGAAATCAATGCGGAGAGTGCAGGCCAGGGTATGCTGGAACATGAGAGGGCTTATCTTGCATGGCTGGATGACGTGTTTGCAAGATATCCGGATCTGGTGATTGAGAACTGTTCCAGCGGCGGTCTGCGGATGGACTATGCGCTGCTTTCCCGCTATAGTCTCCAGTCCACTTCCGATCAGGAAGATTACCGTAATTATGCCACTATCTCGGCCAATGCCGGGGCAGGCGTGACGCCGGAGCAGGCGGCAGTCTGGTCTTATCCCATGCGCCAGGGTGACAAGGAGGAAGTCATCTATAACATGGTAAATTCCATGCTGGGCAGGATTCATCAGAGCGGGCATCTGGCAGAGCTTTCCGCGGAGCGCACGCAACTGGTCAAAGAAGGTATCGCATGCTATAAAAAGATACGTGCAAAGATCAAAGAGTCGGTGCCTTTTTTGCCTTTGGATGTGACGGATAATGAGGATTTGTGGGCCTGTGGCGGCCTGAAGTCAGAGAATAAGGCTTATCTGGCTGTGTGGAAACGGCAGATGGAAGGGAAGAACAATGACAGGCGAAAGCGTGCAGGCACAGTGTGCTCAGATATTTCGCTGTCCATACCGCTTTGCAGTCTGCCTTTTGCCAAAGACGGGATGCAGGTTTCCTGTATGTATCCGGAGAAGGAGCCCGTCAGCTTTGTTGTTGAAAAAGATGTTTTGACAGTGACCTTTGAGAAGCCGGTTATGGCCAGGCTGTTTGTGGTGGAAGGAAAGTAAAACAGGCGGTCTCCTGTGCTTGATAATGAGAATTTATCAGGCGGGAGGCCGCTTTTTATATACATTCACTTGTTGATTCTGGAAGAAGTATTTGAAGCCTTCATGAAAACATGTTAAACTCGAATTGAATATTTATGGCATAAATGTCAAAATTAATCAATATAGGAGCGGTTTAGGATGATTAAAAGAGATAAATATTTAAATGATTTAATCAATAGAATGCATAACGGAATGATTAAAGTGGTGACTGGCATCAGAAGATGCGGCAAATCCTATTTGATTTTTAATATATTTAAGAACTATTTGATTGGACAGGGGGTTTTGGAATCTCATATTATTACAGTTGAGCTGGATCAAAGAAAGGACAGGAAATACCGGAATCCGGACACACTGTTGGATTTTATAGAGGACAGTATTACAGATCAGGAACCGTATTACATCCTGTTAGATGAAGTGCAGATGTTAGAGGAGTTTGAAGAAGTACTGAATTCTTTACTGCATATCACGAATGTGGACATTTATGTGACTGGCAGTAATTCCAAATTCTTATCAAAAGATGTTATCACTGAATTCAGGGGAAGAGGTGATGATATTCATATCTATCCCCTGACTTTTAAAGAATTTATGCAGGTTTATGAGGGGGATGTGTATCACGGTTGGGCAGAATACACTGTTTATGGCGGTCTGCCGCTTACGGTAACGATGAAATCGGAAGAGCAGAAGATTCGTTATTTAGAGAAATTGTTTGAGGAAACCTATTTAAAGGATATTATTGAGAGGCATCATATAGAAAAGCAGCAGGAGCTGGGGGATCTGGTTAATGTCCTGGCCTCAGCAATTGGTTCACTGACAAATGTACCGAAGATTGAGGCGACCTTTAGAAGTGTGATACAGTCAAATATCAGTATCAATACGCTCAGACAGTATATAGAATATTTAGAGGATGCCTTTATCATAAACAGGGCTGATCGTTATAATGTAAAGGGAAGAAAGTATATTGGTTCACCTGTTAAATATTACTTCGAGGACATAGGACTTAGAAACGCAAGATTGAGATTCAGACAGATTGAAGAAACGCATATTATGGAGAATATCATTTATAACGAATTGCGCAGCAGAGGATACTCTGTAGATGTAGGGGTTGTAGAAAAAAGAGGAATCGATAAAGAGGGCAGATCACAAAGGAGTCAGCTGGAGATAGATTTTGTGGCCAATCTGGGAAGTAAACGCTATTATATACAATCTGCATTTAGTATGCAGACAGAAGAAAAGCAGTTGCAGGAAAAGGCGTCTCTGATGCGTGTAAATGATTCTTTTAAAAAGATTATTGTTGTGAAAGATGTGGTGAATGTCACCAGAGACGAGGCTGGGATAACAACGATGAGTATCTATGATTTTCTTCTGCAAGAGAATAGTCTGGAACTGTAAACTGTGGACAAAACTGCGGAAACCTGAATAGTAAATTATTGACCAAATTATGGATTACGTGTAAAATATTAGAGTAGAAGAGGCGATATATAATACATCAGCGGTCTAATGTGTAAAATAGGAACAATGAAAGTTTCAAGTGGGAGAACTGGAGGCGATAATGATGTACAGGAACTGGAAGAAAGTATCTGCACTGGGTCTGGCGGTATTGCTGGGATGTACACTGCCGATGGGTACGATGCTGGCGGCAGAGGACAAGACGGAAACTGTTCAGGGAACCGGGGAAAATTCTTTAGCGGATGAGCTGAAAGAGGATGCGGACACTTCGGACAAGGAAGGTATCACAGACGGCGGGAATCCTTCAGGGGATGAAGGCAGCGCAGACAAAGGGAATAATTCAGAAGATGGAGGCGGTGCGGACCAAGGAAATCCTTCAGAAGACGGAAGCAGCGCAGACAAGGAGAATCCTTCAGGGGATGCAAACATCTCGGACGATGAAAATAATGCAGGCGATGAGAATCTGTCGGGTGATGTAAACATCTCAGACGGCGGGGATATCCAGGATGATGTAAATGGGGAAAGCGGCAACGCCGGGGATGAGACAGACGCTGGTAACAGTCCCAATGGCACTGATGAGAGTATACCTCAAAGCAAACTGCCGGCAATACAGCAGAAGGCACCGGGAACAGAAGCTGCGGCGAGCATAGGTGCGCCTGAAATTTCCATTACATGGCAGGGAAGAAATCTGACCAGCAGTCCGGGCGGTAAGATTTCGTATGAGTACATAAATTATAATGTGAAAGTATTTTCTTTTGAGGTGTCTGCAAGTCAGGGCGGTAATGCTGTCCAGCTTTCTTATTATCTGGATAAAGTGAGTGACATGGATGATGAGGCCAAGGAAACAGAGGACCTGGAAAAATTAACGGCATGGGCATCTATCACTTCCGGGAATACAATTCCTCTGTTAAATGACGGAACGTACGTTCTGTATGTAAAAGCAGAGGGAGAGGATGGGCAGATTACTTATGTTCGTTCCTGCGGAATCGTGGGAGATACCCAGGAGCCTAAAGTCATTGGTGTGGAGGAGGGCAAGGCTTATCCGGAAGGGACGGTCTTCCAGATAGAGGATGCCAATTTAGAGAGCGTCACCATCAATGAAAAGCCCGTTGTTCTTTCGGCAGACGGAAGCTATCAGGTTGTTGCCAACGGTACGTCCTGCGTGATCAAGGCAAAGGACAAAGCAGGAAATCAAACGGTCCGCAGTTTTAGCATATCCGGTAAAGACCCGGCACAGGATGGAAATGTTATTTCCGGCAGCGGAATTTATGCATTGAAAAAGGGTATTTCTTATCACCTGGCAGAGGGAAGATGGAAAACAGGCAGTGACAATACCGTTTATGCGGGCGGCAGTGATTTTTATGTAAAAACCGACAAGGATTACATGCTTATAAGATATTAGGAACAAGGAAAGTAATGAGCCGAAAGAGGGGCGTGGTGAATGATGCTAGAGCAGATATCGTATCGGAAAATCATGATTTGTATTGGTGCCGCGGTGGCTGTGATTGCTGTGGCGGTAATCGTACTTTTATCAAATAAAGAAGAAACATTCCGCTCTATACTGGTCTATGATGTGGAAGGCAATGCGGTGATTGAACGGGAGACAGTGGGTTCCATGGATGCGGCGGAGAATCTGTATCTGGAATCCGGAGACCGGGTCAGCGTAGCGGCAGATTCCAGTATGCGTATGAAGCTGGATGATGATAAATATGTGATGGCGGAAGCTGATACCGTCTTTTCCGTGGAAGCACAAGGAACGGATGCAGATTCCAGAACGAAGATATGTCTGGAACAGGGTGCCATTACCAATGAGATTCAGCATCCTTTGAGTGAGGGATCCCAGTATGAGACATCTACGCCGAACTCGGTGATGGCAGTCCGCGGCACCATTTATCGTGTGGAATTGTACGTGGATGAGCAGGGGGAACAGAATACAAAGTTGTGCTGTTTCCAGGGAAAAGTTGGTACGAAACCCATTCTGCCGGATGGAACTTACGGGGAAGAAGTACTGGTTCCTGCTGGCAGTGAACTGACCATATATGAAGACGGAACAGTGGATGACATGAAGGAAATTGCATATGACGAACTTCCCAGTCAGGCAGTCGAAAACCTGATTAGTCTGTCAGAGAGCGGACAGTCCCTGACGGGAATATCCCTGGAAGATTTGACGCAGTTGTCTGATGTGACAAAGGATGACGGCAAAGCGAAAGAGAATGAACCTGAGAAGAAAGAATCCGCTGAGACGGTGGAAGAAGTTTCCCAAAGTGATGCGGCAAAGGAAACCGATGCTAAGATAGCTGCCAACACAGAGGCGGTAAAGAGTGGGAATGGAAAGGCTGCTAAAGGCGTGCAGAATCCTGCCGTCGCACCCGCACAGACTAAGCAGCCTGGTCAGCAGACACAGGTTCCGGATGCTGTACTGCCCAATGCACCGGTAAAGGCAGCAGAGCCGGTAATCACCGACAATGCCTGGAATAACAATGCAGGCGGCGAGGAAGAGAATACCGAAAGTGATGCGGCAGACAATGGGTCATCGGACAATGATGAGGAGGATGATGAGAAATCGGATCGGGATAAACCGGATAAAGAGAAACCGAATCATGACAGACCTTCCGGACCAGTGACTTATACGGTAACCTTTACCTATCAGGGTAAAACCTTTGCCACACAGAAAGTGGTGAAGGGAGCAAAGGCTAGCGAACCTGTTCTTCTTCCGGATGAAGAAGGTGAGTGGGATTTTGATTTTGAAACGAAAATCGAGGCAAATACAACAGTAGCCTGGAAGAGTAATATTTAATCATTCGATGTGAGAAGGACATTAGATTACAACCATGAAATATCTGAGTAAAATGAAAACGGCGGCGGTTACTGCCGCCGTTATTCTGGTATCTTTCGTATTTCTGTATGCTGGTACGACGGGATTTTGGGATATGGGCATATCCGACAGGTTAAACCAGCGGGAGAGTGTCACGAACAAGAAAATCTACATTATCGGCATTGACGATAAGACGTTGGAACAGTATGGCCCTGTCAATACCTGGAGCAGGGAGATTCCGGCGAAGCTGGTATCCCTGTTAAATGGTGCGGACGGCGGACGTCCCGCTGTTATCGGATTTGATGTGATCTATAGCGAAGAGGCAGATCAGGAGGCAGACGATTCATTTGCCAGGGCTTGCAAAGAGGCGGGGAACGTTGTTGCTGCCATGAGTTTTTCGTTTAAAGAACAGCCTGAAAAGGGAGAAGATGGCAGAATCCTTTATAATCCCTATCATGTGGATTATGTGATTGCACCTTATGATAGCTTAAAGAAAGAAGTTATCTGCGGTTTCGCCAATACCTTTGTGGATACAGATGGATATGTGCGGCAGGCTATGGCGTATCTGGATCATGAGGGGGTAAGGGAGTACAGTCTTTCCTCTCAGGTGTATAAGATTTATCAGGAAAGCAGAGGAGAAGAAGCGGTATTTCCGGCTGTTTATGGAAGAAATAACCGGTTCTACTTTACCTATTCCGGTAAAGCGGGAGGTTACAGCGTTATCTCTATGGCAGATGTACTGGACGGTACTGTGGATCCGGCAATTTTCCGGGATGCAGTGGTGTTGGTTGGAGCCTATGCCGTGGGCATGCAGGATTCCTATATGCCGGCCATCGCCCATAACAGTCAGATGTATGGGGTGGAGATTCATGCCAATATTATAGAGGCCCTGTTGGAAGGAAAAACACAGCTTCCGGTATCCCCTCTGGGCTATGCATTCCTGACGGCATTTTTGTGCGGCGCCTTCTATATATGCAGTGACAAAATCAGAATGCTGTATGTTACGGTATTGATGGCGGTGCTGCTTGCTCTTGATGTTATCTTTGTCAAAGTGATGTATGGCAAAGGCTGGATTGTGCCTGTCATCCTCTGGCCGGTCTGTCTGCTGATTATTTATCTGGCACAGATGGTGCGCAAGTATCTGGCGGAAATCATGCGCAGACGGCGGGTGCTCAATGTGTTCAAGCAGTATGTGGCGCCCCAGGTAGTGGACAAGATCAGCAAAGATAAGGATTTCGAGCTGGTAATCGGCGGGGAAAACCGTCATATTGCGGTGTTGTTTGTGGATATCCGGGGATTTACCACAATGTCGGAGAGTTTACAGCCGGAGGAAGTGGTGGAAATCCTGAATGAATATTTGGGGCTCACCACACAGGCGATTTTCGATAACGGCGGCACACTGGATAAGTTTGTGGGAGATGCGACTATGGCGGTCTTCAATGCGCCGTTTGATCTGGATGACTATATTTTCCGTGCCGTCTCTACTGCATGGGATATGCAGGCAGGAGCAGACAGGATTGCCGAGAAATTCCGCGAAAGATATGGTAAGAGCGTATCTTTTGGAATTGGGGTCAATTGCGGTAACGCCGTTGTGGGGAATATCGGCTGTGATTTCCGGATGGATTATACAGCTATCGGCGATACGGTCAATACAGCCGCCAGGTTAGAGAGCAACGCGAAGCCAGGGCAGATTCTGATCAGCAGCGAGGTTTATGAGGCGGTAAAAGATAGAGTGACAGTGACGCCCATTGGGGAGATTCCCTTAAAAGGCAAGAACAAGGGTGTCTTTGTATATCAGGTGGATGATGTCAAAAAGCAGATTGGTATGGAGGAAAGATGAGTAAGCTGTATTTGGTTCCTGACAGGAAAGATATGGAACGAATGTGCGCTCTGGCGGCAGAATACGGATGCGCATTTGAATATAATGATTTCTATATTGCAAAGGTAATGGACGATCCCCAGAAACAGGCAGAAATCATGGCAGACTATGGAAAATGCAGACAAGTCTGTGGGGAGAAAGACTTGTCGCCAAAAGTCTTATCGGAGAATACAGGTTGTGAAAATGTATTCTCCATGGACACGATGCACGGCGCCTTTCTGGATGTGACGATTCACAGCGATGATCCTATGATCAGGGATGTTTCCATGCTGCGTGTCCGTCAGTCCATGGAGATTGCAAAGCACATGGGACTGAAAGGCGTGGTATTCCACACAGGGCGTCTTGCCGGATTCCGCGCGCCGGATTATCTGAGAAACTGGCGTGACAGAAACGCAGCGTTTTTTACGGAAATCGCACGGCAATACCCAGAACAGCAGATCTATATGGAGAACATGTTTGATGAAGCGCCGGATATTCTGGCAGGTTTGGCGGAGAAGATGCAGGATGTCCCGAATTTTGGCATTTGTCTGGATTATGCCCATGCCCGGCTCACCAGGTGTTCGGGGCAGGAGTGGATAGAGACGCTGGCGCCCTATATCCGTCATATACACATCAATGACAATGATACGGCAAATGATCTGCACCTGGCTGTGGGAGCCGGGAAGCTGGACTGGCAGGAATTTGACCGGTTGATCAGGCAGTATCGTGTGGAGGCGCCTGTTCTGGTGGAAGTGAGAGGTTATGAGGCACAGAGGGAATCACTTTTGTACATGAAGCACCATGGGATCTATCCGATGGAAAAGGAGAATGGAGAATAAGATGCAGTTACAGTACGAAGATTTTGAAAAGATAATGGATATTGGAATCCGCCTTTCCACGGAAAGGGACCGGAATCGTCTGCTCATGACCATTTTAGAGAAAGGGATGGAGATTACCAACTGTGATGCAAGTACGCTGTATCTGTATGAGAATGACGGACTGCGGTTTAAATTTATGAAGACGGTTTCCAAAGGTATAAGCAGGGGACTGGATGGGGAGGATATTGATCTGCCGCCTGTGCCCATGAAGGAGGAGAATGTGTGCTCCTATGCGGCGATTCACTGTGAAATCGTGAATATACCGGATGTGTACGCCAGCAGCCGGTTTGACTTCTCAGGCCCAAGACAGTACGATAGTCTGACCGGATACCGCACCCAGTCTCAGCTGGTGGTGCCTCTGGCAAATAATGAAAACGAACTGCTCGGGGTGTTGCAGCTGATCAATGCCATGGATGAAGAAGGCAATGTCATTGCTTTTAATGAGGAGTATGAGATTATCATCCGGGCCTTGGGATCCATAGCGGCCATTGAACTGACGAACCTTTCCTATGTGGAGGCCCTTAAGACACAGATTTATTCCTTTGTGGAGGCCCTCACAACAGCCTTGGAGGAGAGAACGCCATACAATGCGCTGCATACAAGAAATGTACAAAATTACGCCAGCCTTCTGGCTGATTATATTGTGGAAATGCAAAAGGAAGGCAGATGTGAGAAGATATTTGATCCTGCAGGGAAAGAACAGCTGATGCTGGCTGCACTCATTCATGATATCGGAAAGATGGTGGTGCCTTTAAGCATTATGAATAAGGCCACCAGGCTGGATCGGGAGATTGAGAAGGTAGATGACCGGTTTGCCCTGCTGAAGGCACTGTATGAGGTGGATATGCTGCGGGGAAGGATTACGCAGGAGGAATATGAGGCAGCCATTGCGGATTTAGCGTCGGAACTTGCCTTTATCCATGAGATGGATGTGGTCAGTTACGTGAGCGATGAGGCTTGTGAACATATCAGAAAGCTGTCAGAGAAACAGCATGTCAGTGAAGCGGGTTCCGCCATTCCCTATCTGACAAAGAGAGAAGCAGAATGTCTGAGCATCCGCAGCGGGACACTGACGGTACAGGAACGTAAGGAGATGGAGAATCATGTGGTCATGACCTCTAAGATTCTGGAAAAAGTGCAGTTTTATAAAGGTTTTTCCAGGGTGCCAAAGTGGGTGGGCGCCCATCATGAATACCTGGACGGCAGCGGTTATCCCAACAGTCTGAAAGGGGAGGAACTTGACCTGGAAACAAGACTTCTTACGGTGGTAGATATATATGATGCGCTGGTGGCAACAGACCGGCCTTATAAGAAACCGATTGCAAGACAGAAGGCCATTGAGATACTAAAGGATATGGCAAAGAAGGGGAAAGTGGATTTAAGACTGGTGGAATGGCTGGATGAGGCCCTGGAAAAGGAAGGGAATGCTAATTGACGCATGAAGGGAATGTATCTATAATGAAACATGTAAGAGATGCCTAAAAAGGTACAGGAGGAATTCGATTAATGACAGGTGTAAACCACCGTGACATGAATACCAAAAATAAATATGTCATTTTAAAGGCTCTTGCCACACAGGGCGCCATGCCGCGCAACGAACTGAGCATGCTGTCGGGCTTGAGTAAAATGGCTGTTACGGCCATTGCGAATGAGTATATGGAACAGGGTGTGTTGCGGGAATGCGGGGAACTTAGTTCCAGCGGCGGACGTAAACCAAAGCTTCTGGAACTGGATCCGAATGGGCTCCTTACACTGTCGGTATCGATTGACCGGGAAATGCTTCTGGTGGGCATCGTGAATGCAAGAGGGACGATTTTACGTTCCGAACATATTCCCTTCAGGCAGGTAGACAGCAATCAGATCCTGACGGACAATCTGTTTTATTTATGCGATATGATGATGCGAGATCCCCTGAGCAGGAATTTCTGGGGAATCGGCGTTTCCTGTGTGGGACCGCTTTCCATTGAGGAAGGGGAAATCCTCAATCCCCCTGACTTTGGCAGCATTCATAATCTGCCCATTGTCAGGCTGTTAAAGGAGAGATATGATCTTCCGTGTTACCTGCAAAACGACATGTGTCTGGCAGCTCTGGCAGAGGCCTATTATGGAAAACACAGTTCCATGAAGAACTTTCTGTATATTGGAATATCTGCAGGTATTGGCGGCGGTATTATACTGGATCGAAAGCTCTTTACAGGCACATCCGGCCTGGCGGGTATTATCGGTCACTCTATTGTGCAGATGGATGGATTGCCCTGTACGTGCGGCCAGCGCGGCTGCCTGGAGCAATACAGCAGTCTTACGGCGATTGTGAAATGGGCCAGAGAACAGAGCGGGGATGACACCATAACATGGATGAAACTGGCGGGCGGCATTTTGGAGGGCAATCCCTTATCGCAAAATGTGATAAACAGGATGGCAGAATACCTCTATGTGGCGATTTCCAATTTTCAGGCAGCTTTTGATATGCAGGGGGTTATTATCGGCGGAGAATTGTATGGTGCGAAGGACTATATCGTATCCAGGGTGCGGGAAAACCTGCAGAGTGAGAACTTAAAGTGGAGCTATCGGCGCCGGATTGAGGTGGAGGGATCTTCGTTCATGAGCGATGCCTCTTTTATCGGCACATCCGCTCTGATTATGGAAAATCGATTGGGAAAATAGTTGACATAACTTAAATATTTTTTTAAAAGCAAAGAATCTGGTGCAGCAAGAAACGGCGCCGGATTCTTTTTTTGATGTTTGCTTCTGGAAGTTTACACCACTTTGTAAGAAATATTTAAAAAGATATTGACTTTCTATATAATGCTATAGTATACTGGCTACATCAACATATGTAATATTGCATAAACAGATTGTTATAAATCAATTAAATATAACAAATATGCCTAATTACATAAGTGATATGATAAATTTTTGAGGATTGGAAATGATAAGAAAGGAGGATAGCACAGGTTTCTGAAACTCTTTTTAATGATTTCGTATTAAATAGTAGAAATGTAAAGAAATTTCATTTTGAAAGGAGAATCTTAAATGAAAATGAAAAATTTGAAGATGATGGCACTGACAATGACGATGGCAGTAGTTCTGACAGCCTGTGGTTCTAAATCCGGAAACCATGGGGATGCCTCTGGTACAGATACAGATTCTTCCGCACAGGAGAGCAGCCAGGACAGTAACCGGAAGGATAGTCAGGATAGCAATACAGATGGAAAAGAGGTAACGATTACAGTCTGGGGAGAGGGAGAACAGCAGGCCTTGTATGGAGATGCTTTTGCAGAAATCAATGCTGCCTTTGAGAAAGCGAATCCGGACATCAAGATTGATTATCAATGGTCAGGCAGTTTCGATTCATTGACTGTGGCAGTTCAGACAGACTCACTGCCGGATGTATTTTACACACAAGGAAATAAGAACACATCCTTGTCGGAGATGGCTGCCAATGGTTATCTGCTTCCGTTGGATGAATATATTACCGACACTTCACGGTTCCCGGAAGATGCCCTGGCTTATGCAACGGTAGATGATGTACTGTACAGCTCTTTGCCGGCATTCTTTGATTATGCCGTTGTATTTTATAATGCTGACATCTTTGCAAAATATGAACTGGAAGCGCCCAAAACATGGGATGAATTCCTTGCTGTATGTAAGACATTACAGGATAACGGGGAACTGCCCATGGCATACGGCGGCAATGGCTGGCTGGATCGTTACTGGCTGTTCGGTGCCATGGCGCCTGCGTACATGGAAAGTGAGATGGTTACCTGGAACGAAGGCGGCGAGATCAGCGATTATGCGAAGGTGAAAGAATGCTTTGCAGATTATCGTGCCTTTTTGGATGCAGGATACGCAGGAACAGATTATGCGGCTACGGATATGGCAAGTGCACAGCTTTCTTTTACCAATGGTCAGGGCGCTATGATCGTAGATGGAACATGGAATAAGGGGCTGTATGAATCGATGAATATTGGATGCTTCCCGATTCCTGGCAAGGATGGCAAAGGTTATTCCCAGTCAGGTCCCAGCCAGAGCCTTACTTACTCTGCATCTGCTAAGACCGCGCATCCGGAAGCAGTTGGCAAATATCTTGCTTTCTTAAGCAGTGAGGAAGCGGAACAGATCATGTTTGACCATGTGCCCAGCATTCCGATTGTGGATGGAATTGCAATAACGGATCCGGTGATTGCAGCAGCAGCTGAATATGATGTGATAGGCCAGAATCTGTTTGGTGTGCTCTCCTTTGCAGGCAATGAAAACAGCCAGCCGGCGGATCTGTTTACCAATGATGTTCTTCCTAAGCTGATGACGGGAGAATATACCGTGGATCAGGCGCTGGAACTGTTTCAGAAAGAACTTGAGAAATAGGCATACTTTGCCCCGACACGTTCAGGAGGCTGTTCATTGATGAAAAAATTTTTAACGAAAAGACCATATCTGATGTTTTTGCTGCCGGGTATCATCGTGTATTCTGTTTTCGTAGTATATCCGATTCTCTCGGCAGGATATATCAGCTTTTTCAGGTGGAATGGTTACGGGCCCAAGGAATTTGTGGGCCTGCAAAATTACAGGGAACTGTTTACCAATGTGAACATGATGAGTCAGCTTGGAAACGCCCTGAAAAACTGCCTGACCATCTTTTTACTGTCAGTCATGATTATGATGCCCATACAGATCATCATGGCCTATATCATTCATGCTAAATCCAGGGGGAGCGGGTTTTTCCAGGTGGCGGTGTTTTCGCCGCAGTTCATATCCACACCCGTCATCGTATTCATCTTTACGCTTCTGTTTGACGGTTCCTTTGGTATTGTCAATAAGATTCTCAGGGAGACGGGGCTGGGGAATCTGGCAAGGCCCTGGATGGGGATCCCCGAATACGGGATTTATGTGGTCTGGTTCATGATGACGTGGGCCGGTATGGGTGTCGGCATGGTGTATTTCATCGGTGCCATGAAGATGATTTCTCATGAGATTCTGGAGAGCGCCTATGTTGACGGTGCAGGATTTTGGAAACGGTTGTGGTATATTGTGCTTCCGCAGATTAAGGGGACGATTTTTAACATTGTGCTGACCTCTTATATCATTTCCATGACAGTCTTTGATTTCAATTATATACTTGGCGGTTCCGGCGGCGGGATTTCCGGCAGTGTGGATACCCTTGCGCTTATGTTCTACCGGACCGCCTTTGGAGAGAACAGTCCCCTTGGAGGCAAGGTGAGTGTGAATGCCATGGGCATGGGGACCACCATTGCATGTGTGCTTTTCCTGATGGTCTTTGTGGTGGCGATTATCCAGATTATTTTAATGTTCCGAACGAAAAAGGAGGACTGAGTGATGCGCAAAAAACAGGGAATTACGGCAGGTGTTGTGAAGCTTTTTATGTGGGTTTATTCCATAGCCACGTTTGCCATGCTGCTGTATCTTGTCTATAATTCGCTCCGCCCGCGGACAGATTTTTTGAGCAATACCTTTGGCAAGCCTGCGTCACTGGGATTACAAAGCTATGGCAGGCTTATCACACAGGACCATTTTTTCAGATACTTTTGTAACAGTGTGATAATCCTGGCGGCAAGCCTTGTGCTTTTGATTCTGATATCATCCATCACAGCCTATGGGATAGCGCGTTTCCAGTTCCCGCTGAAAAGACTGGTAAGGGTGTTTTTCCTGATCGGTATGATGTTTCCCGTACAGCTTAGTGTGGTGCCGCTGTTTCTTGTGATGAACAATATCAAGCTTGTGGACAATCCGCTCTCTGTGATATTGATTTCTTCTGCGGGCATTTCGTTGCCGGTATTTATGTTAACCAATTTTTTTGAAAAACTGCCAAAGGAGATATACGAGTCGGCGATTATGGATGGTGCCGGACAGTGGACGACCTTTTTCCGTATCATGTTTCCCATTGCATCGCCGGTGGTCATGTCGGTGTGCATCACCACATCGGTTGGAATCTGGAACCAGTTCTTCCTGCCGCTTATTTTCTTAAAGAGCGACAACAATAAAACAGTGCCGCTTTTAGTGACTAAGTATACCAACAATCTGCTGCGCAATGTTGACATGTCCATGGCGGTGTCCGTCCTGTCAACAATCCCGATTCTGATATTGTTTATTATTTTCTCAAATCGGATCATAGAAGGCGTCACAGAAGGAGCGGTAAAGGGCTGAGGGGTATGATGAGATGAAGATTGGAATTGATATCGGAGGTACCAATGTGGCGGCGGGTCTGGTGGATGAACAGGACCGGATCATATTAAAAAACAAAATAGAGACCAGATCCTATCAGGCGCCTGAGACAGTGATCGGCCGCATCGGTGATGCGGTGCAGTCCCTGTTGGAAGAAGCCAGGATAGAGGCAGGGGATCTGACACATATCGGGGTGGGATGTGCGGGCCTGATAGACCGGACAAACGGAGAGGTGGTATATTCCAACAATATAGACTGGCACCATGTTCGGTTAGGGGAGCTGCTAGGCAGGCGCTTTGCGTGCAGGGTATATGTGGATAATGATGCCATATGTGCAACTCTGGGAGAGTTCGTTGCAGGCGCCGGGAGAGAAGCTGATTCCATGGTGATGATAACCATCGGCACCGGCATAGGCGGCGGGCTGATACTGCATAACAGACTCTATCACGGTACCAATGGTGCGGCAGGCATTCTGGGGCACATGGTCATCAAGAAGGATGGCATACCATGTAATTGCGGAAGAAAGGGATGTTTCGAGGTGTATGCTTCCACAACCGCCCTGATCAGAGAGGCAGAGGAAGCGGCAGGCCGATGTCCGGATTCTGTACTGGCCCGTCTGAAAGAAGGAAACGGCAGGCTTGACGGTGTGAAGATTTTCCAGGCAATCAACCAGGAGGATGCCTGTGCCCTGCAAGTGTTTGACACATATACGAGTGATCTTGCCAGCGGGATCGGGAGCCTGATCAATATTTTCAATCCGCAGATATTTGTGATCGGCGGGGGATTAAGCGGTGAGGGAGAACGCCTTTTGGCACCGATACGTAAAAAGGTGGAAGCACAGATTTACTGCGGACACCTGGCCATGCCTGAAATCCGTGCGGCAATGCTTAAGAACGATGCCGGCATTGTGGGAGCGGCGGCTTTGGGGGCATATCAGTGAGAGGTTTACTTTTATAAGGGAGCGGTTTCTGGTGGAGGAACCGCTCCGGAATGGAGAGAGAGATGGGATTTCAATATGGCGACGAATTACAGGCACATGTTACAGCGCCGCTTCTTGCGGCAGCGCCTTACCGGGCAGCGAATCTTGTGAATGATTACGGCATGAAAGAACAGGGAGAAACAGGGGATGCAACACACGATAACCATCCGCAGGGAAGTGACATGTGGATGTTGTCCGGGCGAACGGAAGATTTTGAAATCATATTTGATTTCCAGGGATTTTATCCTCTGGGGAATCTTTATATATGGAATTATAACCGCAAGCCGGCAGAGAAGGATTATACCCTTGCCGGTATCCGGAACGTGAAAATAACCTATTCCTTAAACGGGGCAGACTGGCATAAAGCCCATGCGGGATATGTGACACTGCAAAAGGCCGGGGGAAAGGATCATATGCCGGCGACCAATATGGCAGATGGAAAGCCCTTTTGCTTTGCGGGACAGACTGCCCGCTATGTAAAGCTGACGGTTCCTGCCAGGCCGGGAGTGGGCAATTACGATGAAGAAAATGTTCTGGGGGATTCTTACGGGCTTTCCAAGGTGCGTTTTACCATGGGAGAAGGCTTTGCCGTAGTCAGGGATGAGAACTGGTCTGCCATCATGCAGAACAATGACGGCTGGACGGGAAGCGATGGTGTTTTCACCATTCCCATGGATGGCAGAGAGGTATATGGAAGCGGATGTGATACCGCCATCACCTTTGGAGACACCCTGATTGATCATGTGGATCCGGTGGATTTCCATCGCAGTGATAAGATGCATATGCTGCACAATTCCTGTGCCTTTGTGCCGGGGTCGATGCCTGATCTGTCCCGGATGGATTTTTGCTGGGGCAGACAGGAGGACGGATCGGATACCAGTCTGTTAAATCCGCCCACAAGTGTTTTCAATGATGCTTCTTCGCCTGGTTATTACTGGCCTCAGGACAGTGTGCTCGTGGAAGGCAAATGCTACACGTATCCGCTGACCATTCATGACTGGCCGGAGGGACCAGAGGGATTTCAGTTTACCGTTGACGGCGTTGCCATGGTCATATCACCCGTTGAGGATGGCCGCATCCGGTGGGAAAAGGCGGTGCATCATAAGACGAACCTGTATTATGAGACGACAGGCAAAAGTATCTACTATGGAGGCTGTGTGTTCCCCAATACGAAAGCAGCCGGGATGGAAAACCCGGACGGTTATATCTATCTGCTGGGAACCATTCATGAGGGACTCGCTGCCCAGTTGTGTATTGCCCGTACTTTGGAGCCGCAGATTGAGGATGGTTTTGCATGGAGATTCTATGACGGAGAGGGATGGACAGATGATATTGCGCGTTCTGCACCCCTTGCAAAGGACGTCTCCTGTGAACTGAGCCTTTCTAAGATTACCGGGAAACTGCATGCAGGAGAATATCTGCTGGTCTATCAGCAGGAAGTAAATTCCCCCATCATTGCATACCGCACGGCGCCTGCGCCCTGGGGCCCTTTCTCAGAGGCGCATGAAGTTTATTTTACAGAAGATGTCTGTAAAGGGTGCGGTATTTATACCTATAATGCCAAGGCGCATCCCCACCTTTCACCGGCAGGGGAATATCTGGTAAGTTACAATGTGAATACCATTTCCTGGCAGATGCATATGGCTCATGGGGATATCTGCAGACCCAGGTTTATTCGCTTACAAGAGGTATGCAAAAAGGATTTGTGACAAGGTGATGTGGAGGAAGTTTGGGAAAGGAGCATGGTTATAAGGTTGAAAAAGAATAGTAGAGGGTATCCATTCCCTTAATTGCATTACAAAC
>ERZ777305.1478-NODE-1478-length-27350-cov-6.863418_pt1 | contig 27350 bp, 19 predicted proteins | sample MGYA00374965_ERZ777305 | MGnify/ENA primary metagenome ERZ777305 (study PRJEB29328, sample SAMD00013331) | mouse gut metagenome | study: EMG produced TPA metagenomics assembly of the Metagenome analysis of fecal microbiota from mouse which was promoted... | reverse complement strand
GTTCCCGTGCCGGATGTGCTTACCTTGTACAACCGACCGTTGGTCGCCTTGTAATGACCTGCTCCATAAGACTCTCCAGCTACGCCGTCCGAATAGTACGGGAAAGTCCCGTTCAAAGGCACATCAGCGTCCCGCGTAAAGTCAGACCAAGTGCCGTTCCTTCTCTGTCCGCGCGCCTTGGGCGATTCATTCTGTTTTGGCTCGTCGCCGAAACAGTTGAATCGCCTTTCAAGGCGTCGGCGCGCGGTCGAGTTTTGCCCCGGACGGAACTGCCCTCGGGCCGGGCGGGCCCCACGTCCCGTGGACGGGCGAAACTTGCGTTTCGCTGCGGCCGTGTCAGCCCCCGTTTATTCCGAGAGGCAACGCAACTGATAACCGTGGCCACGGTTGCTCGAGTAGCTGGGCTGAGCTGCATCCATCACGAAGCGCAGAAAAACGCTACCCATCCCATTGACCGAAGCCGACCAGACGGAACCCTCGTTGCCGATGTAGTACAGCGCGCCCGAGGTGCTGTGACGGAAGCCCGGGGCGTTCATCGGCTACTTAACCTTTACAAGAAGGCCCTGTCGAGCGAACTGTTTCGCTCGACAGGGCCGTGTGTTTTTAGGCGAAGACTTTGAGATTTTACTCTTCTTTTTTTACCATTTCGAAAAAGCTGCTGATCTCCTGCTGGTCGATCGCCTGACGGACATTGAACCGTTTGACCTGAGGCTCGTAACCGTTTTTGGTGACTTTGATCTCGATCTGCACGTCACGCGCGTTTTCGTACGTAAGGCCCTGGATGTTGAACGAGCGGGTCTCCTCGAACGGAGTGGTCATCAGGTAAGTCTCGTTGGTGTTCTTGACCTCGGACGGAATGCTCGAAATGACCCGCCAGAAGATGCGTGCTCCCTGCGGGTCGGAGTCGAAGAACCAACGGATGATCGTCCGTTCCAGTGCCGTTTTGCCCGCGTTGTCGCGGCTGACGCGTTCGCCGGCCGCTCCGGACGGAATTGTCGCGTCTTTGGCGTAGACTGCGCTTCGAGGGAATTCATAAGCGATGCTCATGGGATCCGTTACTTTAAAGAACCCGATTTTTGTTTCTGTGGGTGTCGCATGCACCGTGCCGTCCGGATAGCCCTCCTTGCGGAAAGTCAGGTCTATTCCCCGTTTCATCTCCTCTTTTGAAAGTTTCAGGACCACAGTTCCCGGAGTGGATGCGCAAATCAGTTGTCCTTTGAAATAGACCTTGGCCTCGGTCGGAGAGGATTGTACTTCGGCCGGGACAGAATAGGTCTTCTTTGCCTGCGCAGTGTCAGGATGCCAACCGATCAAGGAAGACAATAACAGAATGAAACAGATTTTTTTCATTTTCATCGAATGATTGCCGGCCCCACGGCGGTTTGAAAGATAGTTCGCGTAAAGACATAAAAAACGTGGGACAATACTTTGATTATCTGTCTTTCGAGGTCTTCGCAATACCCTGCAGTCAAATAATGAGTAAAGCCCACGTATCGCTACGCAGGCGTCACACTTTACTCTTGACTGCTTTTGAAAGTTGCGAAGTTTCGAAAGACAAGAAATAAAGCTAACGCTTTTTATGTGAAGCGACAGGATTCTCTCCTGTCGTCGAGTGGTCTGGAAAAAAGTAGGTTCTGCTATTCGGTCATAGGCAATCTCGGGTATTGGTCTTGGGACAAAGGTAGGAAAAAATGATGACTTTCGGCGGATGCCGGTTTTGGCAGGGTGGGCCCGCCGTTCAAAAAAAGTTTATTACCTTTGCAAATTAACGGATACGACCACTCGTCTTGCTTATGAGATACCTGAGGATTGCCCTTCTGCTCCTGACAGCCGCTTCGGGGCTGGCTTCGTGCAGCCAGATGAACAGACTGATCAAGAGCAAGGATACCGAAAAGATATACCAGGCCGGTCTCGATGCCTACCGCAACAAAAAGTATCGCAAGGCGGTCGACTATTTCGAGGCCGTGTATAACGACCTGTATAGCACCGATCGGGCCGACACCCTCCTGTTCTATTCCTCGAAAGCCTACTACATGCAGGGCCTTTATGACCTGGCGGCCGAAGGGTTCGACCAGTATCGCAAGAACTTCAGCCGGAGACCGTTCGCCGAAGAGGCCGAATACCTCCTTCCGATGTGCTATTACCACCTCTCGCGGCCGGCCGAACGCGACCAGGAGGAGACCTATAAGGCGATCACCACTTTCAACGAATACTTGAACCGCCATCCCGAAAGCATCAAAGCCGAAGACATCCGGACGATGCTCGAAGAGCTGCAGCAGAAACTCTACGAAAAGGCCTTCATCAACGCGTCGCTGTACTTCAAACTGCAGCGCTATCCGGCTTCGGTCGCCGCTTTGCGCTACTCGCTCAAGGAGATGCCCGAGACCCCGTATCGCGAACAGATGATGTATCTGATCTGCCAGTCGTGGTACAACTATGCCAAAAACAGCGTCCCGGCGCGGAAACTGGACCGGTACATGAAGATGGTGGACTCGTACTACAACTTCCGGAGCGAATATCCCGAGAGCGCGGCGGCATTGAAGACCCTCAGCCGGATGTTCCGGGATGCGAAAACGTACGTCGACCAGAACCAGCAGGCGGCGGTGGATATCGAGAAGAACCGCATCGACGCGGAGAGTCTGAAGTCCGAGATTCGGGTGCAGAAAGAGAAGCTCCGCGGAATGACCGATCAGCTGGAGCGGGATGCGGCCAAACGGAAACTGCGGGAGGACGAAGCCTTGCTCAAGGAGCAGCAGAAGCGGATCAAGTCCGAGGCCAAACAGCTGAAGAAAAACGATACCCGGTTGCGCAAACGCGAGAAGAAGGGGGCCGATGCCGAGGAGGCGGAAGAGGAGGAAAAGATATGGGTGGAGAAGGAAAAGTAGAGAACACGCGATAATTTTCGGATTCGGACATAGAATTTACAAGCAGACATATGGAAATCAAAGGACAGCAGATACCGACCAATACGGTGACCCGTACGCTCAGCGAGCTGGATGCGGCCACGGGAAATATTTACGAGACAGTGAACGTGATCGCTCGGCGTGCCAACCAGATCAACAGCGAATTGAAGCAGGAGTTGGCATCTAAGTTGTCGGAATTTTCGTTCGCTACGGACAACCTGGAAGAGACCTTCGAGAATCGTGAGCAGATCGAAGTGTCGCGTCATTACGAACGTTTGCCGAAGCCGACCCTGATAGCCGTCGAAGAGTACCTCGAAGGCGAAGTAGCCTTTCGGGAGCGGCATCCTCAGGCCGGGAGTCCGTCGGGCGAGTAGGCGGAGGCTGCGGGCTTGGGACGTGCTTGAACCTTGCGGCGGTGGGGCGCGCGGACATTAGGCGCAGCAAACAAGTAAGCGAAACGTAGTTTCGCTCCGTCCTGCCGGGGTCACCCGGCCGCCGCCCGCGCAGGGCAGTTTTATCGTTAGGGTAGAGGCTGGCAATTGGGAGTGCGGCACGCACCGCCCGCCCGCTTAAAGAGGGATTTCACTCGTTTTGCGGTGAGCAAAATCGAGATGCAATCCCAGCGGGTGACCGACTATCGCGGAATATCCCGCGCGCCACGCCTAAAAAGCGATTCAATCATTTCGGCGGTGAGCCGAAATAGAATGAATCGCGCAGGCGCGCGAACAGAGAATTGGGTAGCAAACCGGTAAGCGATACGCAGTATCGCTCCGTCCCGCCGGGGTCACCCGGCCGCCGCCCGCGCAGGGCAGTCCCGGCCGGCCTGAAGCTTGACAGTCGCCCGCACGCTCAAGAGGGCATATTCTCGTTGGTTGGTGAGTGCCAACCAACGAGAATTGCCGCGGGCGACTGAAATTGGGGTGGATACGGCCAGCCTTCGAGTGTCGAGCGGCATCGCGCCACGCCTTGAAAGGCGATTCAACTGTTTCGGCGACAAGCCGAAAGAGAATGAATCGCCCCGGCGCTCGAACAAAGCTCACCTGCGCGCCACGCCTTAGAAGGGAAATCGTCAAAATGTGTCGGCACATTTTGACAAGATTTCCCAAGGCGCGCGGGCAGAGAATGGGCAAAAATTAGGCTAACCCAGCTGCAGAAATGCGTAAGCATTTCCCGTCCACGGGACGTGGGGCCTGCGCGGCCCGAGCGCAGTACCCTCAAACCACCGCGCGCCACGCCTTAGAAGGGAAATCGTCAAAATACACTGGTGTGTTTTGACAGGATTTCCCAAGGCGCGCGGACAGACGAACGGTACTGGTCTGACTTTACGCGGGACGCGGATGTGCCGCTGAACGGGACTTTCCCGTACTATTCCGATGGAGTTGTGGGAGAAACCTACGGTGCTGGTAATTACAAGGCGACCAACGGTCGGTTGTACAAGGTAAGCACATCCGGTACGGGAACCCCGCTTGCCTGGTACCCCATCGCCCTCGGACTACGGGCGCGCTGTACGGCGTCGGCGTCGGCGGGTACAGCTGGTCTTCGACGGTCAGCGGTACCAATGGCATGTACTTGGGTTTCGACGTGACGTGGCTCCGTCCCAGCTACTCGGACACCCGCGCCTACGGTTTTCAGTTGCGTTGCCTCTCGGAAGAGACGAAGATACGGAAACGCAGAAAACGAAATACCATCTTGTAAGGCTCCTGCATACAGCCGCCTCGCAGACCTTGTCGACCGCGCTGGGCAACCTGTTTTTAATGGACGAAGACAATCATGTCATTGAAAGGGAAGCATATTCTCTTGGGAGTTACCGGAAGCATAGCCGCTTATAAGGCGGCTATGCTTATACGCGCTTTGGTCAAAGAGGAGGCCGAGGTGCGCGTCGTGATGAGCCGGAGCGCGGCGGATTTTATTACGCCGTTGACCTTGGCCACCCTGTGCAAACATCCGGTGCTGGTCGATAACTTCGACCCCACCAACGGCGCGTGGAACTCGCACATCTCTTTGGGCGAGTGGGCAGACCACTATCTGATCGCTCCCGCCACCGCCAATACGCTGGCGAAGATGGCCGCAGGGATTGCCGACAGCCTGCTGTTGTGCTCCTGTCTCTCCGCCCGGTGTCCGGTCAGCGTGGCGCCGGCGATGGATTTGGACATGTATCGGCATCCCGCTACGCAGGCCAATCTGGCCCTGCTCCGGACGCGGGACGGCGTGGGGATTGTCGAACCCGGCGACGGGGAGCTCGCCAGCGGACTCGTCGGCAAGGGGCGGATGGCGGAACCGGAGGAGATTGTGGATTACCTGCGCGAGGCATTTACTGAAAAAGAGTCTCCGTTGCGGGGGAAAAAAATATTGGTGACCGCCGGGGCAACCGTCGAACCGATCGACCCGGTGCGGTTCGTGAGCAACTACTCCACCGGGAAGATGGGGTACGCCATCGCCGAGGCGCTGGCTGCGCGGGGGGCTGAGGTGACCTTGGTGAGCGGACAGGCGACGGCGACCTTGTCGCGGGGGTATCGGAATATCACCGTAGTGACCGCTTTGTCCGCCGCCGAGATGTACGACGCTTGCCGGCAGCGCTTTCCGGAGATGGACGGGGCGGTTTTTTGTGCCGCCGTGGCCGATTACACCCCGGCGGCTCCGTTGACCGAAAAGTATAAACACTCGGCCGGCGAGCCGTTCGTCCTCACGTTGAAACCCACCCGGGATATTGCCGCCGAGATGGGGCGGCTGAAGCGGGACGGGCAGGTGACCGTCGGGTTTGCGCTGGAGACTTCGGCCACAGAGGCGGGGTCTTATGCGCGACATAAACTCGAGGCCAAGAATCTGGATGCCATCGTGCTCAACTCCTTGCGCGACGCCGGAGCCGGATTCGGAACCGATACCAACCGGGTGACGATCATCGACCGGGATGCGACGGTGCCGGAGACGGCTATTCCTTTGAAGTCCAAAACGGAAGTGGCGGGAGATATTGTGGACTATATGACGCGGAAATTCGCGGAAATATGCTGAAACATCTGAACATAGAAAACTACGCCATTATCGGCCACCTCGACATCGACTTCCATCCGGGGCTGAACATCATCACCGGGGAGACGGGGGCCGGGAAATCTATCCTTTTGGGGGCGTTGTCTCTGCTGGGCGGGGCGCGGGCCGATGCCGCGATGATCCGGGACGGCCAGAACACCTGTGTGATCGAAGGCGAGTTCGACGTGGCGGCGTATAAGGATGACCTGCAGCCCGTTTTCGAAGAAAACGACCTGGACTGGGAAGAGGTGATTACCGTGCGGCGGATGATTACCGCAGCGGGGAAGAGCCGGGCATTTATTTCCGATACACCGGTGACGCTGAACGCATTGCGGGCTGTCGCCGACAGGCTGGTGGACATTCATTCGCAACACCAGACATTGCTGTTGGCCGGGACGGGTTTTCAAACCCATCTGGTGGATGCCGTGGCGGGACATTTGCCCCTCGTGGCTTCGTATACGGGGCATTTCCGGCAGCTCAATGCCTTGAAAACCGAACTGAACAAGGCCGTGGCGGCGAATGAGACCGCAGCGAAAGAGCGGGACTATCTGCAATACCAGCTGGAGCAGCTGTTGGCGCTGAAATTGAAGCCGGGCGAGGTGGCGCAGCTCGAAGAGGAGCAGAACCTGCTGACCTATGCCGAAGAGATTGCCCAGGGACTGGACTTTTGCGTCGGGATGCTGACCGCGGATGACGGGCCGCTCGAAGGGGGGATTACCTCCGGGACGCGGGCCATGCAGCAGACCCTGAGTAAGATCGCCCCTCGTTATCCGGCAGCCGGAGAGCTGGCTGCGCGGATGGAGAGCGTCTACCTCGAACTGAAGGATATGGCCGAAGAGTGCGAACGGCGGCGCGACGAAGTGCAGATCGATCCGGAACGGCTGGCGGTGGTGAGCCAGCGGCTGGACGATATCTATACCTTGTGCCGGAAACACCGGATCGACGAGGCGAATGCCGAAGCCGAACTGTTGCGTTTGCAGCAGGAGCTGGACGTGCAGTTGCAGGAGTTCGATGCGGCCGAAGAGCGGATTGCGGAACTCAGACAGCAGATCGCAGCCTTGGAGACCACGGCAGTCGAGGAGGCGGGACGGGTGACTCAGGGACGGCAGAAAGCGGCTCCGAAGATCGAAAAACACGTGATCAAAACGTTGAGTGAGCTGGGAATCAAGGGTGCTGCGTTCGAGGTGCGGATTGCGCCGGCGAAGAACGGTCTGACGGCTACCGGGGCGGATGAGATAGCGATGCTCTTCAGCGGGAATGCGGGGAGTGCGCCGCAACCGATCGAACAGGTGGCTTCGGGGGGTGAGATGTCTCGGGTGATGCTGGCACTCAAGGGGTTGGTGGCCAGGAGTATGCGGATGCCGACCATCATATTCGACGAGATCGACACCGGCGTTTCGGGCTCGGTGGCGGACAAGATGGGGGCGATTATCGCACAGATGGGGGACTCCATGCAGGTGCTGAACATCACCCACTTGCCGCAGGTGGCGTCGAAAGGCGAGCACCACTATTATGTATATAAGGAGGTCTCGAAAGGGGGAAGTGAAGCTGCGGCGGGAGGGACACATATTCGGTTGTTGACGCCGGATGAACGTGTGGAACATATCGCCGCGATGCTGAGCGGGAGTGCGGTGACCGAGGCGGCCAGGACACAAGCGCGGGAACTCTTGGGACGGGGGTAGCGGGGATTTACGGCGCAACCAAAAATTAAGGATTGCGGAGCTTAAGGCGTAGCGTAGCTAATTAAAAGTTTTTGGTGCCGCTTTTTCCAAAAAGCGGCAGTTCCAGCCGGTTCAAAGCTCGACAAGTCGCCCGCCCGTTTAAGGGGGCATATTCTGCCGATTGGCGGTGAGCCAATCCGGCAAGAATTGCCGCGGGCGACTCAAAAAGTGTTAATTCGCGCGCCGCCGCTTTGAGAGGCGATTCAACTGTTTCGGCGCGAGCCGAAACAGAATGAATCGCCCCGGCGCGCGACAAAGATCGGAACGAAGATTTGGGCCGACCCAGCCGCAGCGAAACGTAAGTTTCGCCCGTCCACGGGACGTGGGGCCTGCGCAGCCTGAGGGCAGTTCTGTTCGGTTTGAAGCTCGTCCGTCGCCCGCCCGCGTAAAGAGGGATTTCGCTCATTTTGCGACAGCAAAATCGAGATGAAATCCCAGCGGGCGACGGTTGAATTGCTCCGCGCGCGATTGCTGGAGTAGGAAATCGTTAGAACAATGGTGAATTGTTCTAACAAGATTTCCGCCAGCGCGCGGATGGTGGCGGAGCGACAGCGGAGCCGCAGTGAGGCGGACACAAGGGCTGTGCTTTTGCGACCCGCAGGGTCGCGCAGTCCGACGCCCCGGCAGGTGGAGGGGACGCACAGCGTCTTTTATTGATCGCCTTTACCCCCATATAGCGCCTCCGCTGGCGCCGAACTGCGATGAGGGTGGAACGCGATTTCATGTAGAATCGCCGGGCTTGCGGCGGGGCATCTTTGATGCCCGGGCCTGACGCCGCAGCCCGAACACGGCAGGCTGAATGGGGCGGGGTTGTTGGCTGTGGGTTGGGTGAGGCAGCGGTGGGTCGGAGCCAGCGTGGGCCCAACGAGCACCGCAAAGTTGCGGCCCTGCGCCTGGGGTGGTTTCGGCCCGCACGGCTCTGCGAGCCGCAGGGTCTTGTTAGGGTAACCCCGGCCAGTAAGACGCCTTGTGGGCACCGTTTATTCCGAGAGGCAACGCAACAGAAAACCGTGCGTATGTCCGTACGTGTTGCCGGGATCGAGATGCGTTGCATAGAAAAGCAAGTTCATGCCATTGGTACTGCTGACCGTGGAAGCCCAGCTATAGCCGAAGTGGCCTACCCCCCAAGGCCCGCCCGAACTGGGATCGCGGTAGCCCGGGGCGGGACACTCCGCCGGTTTGGGAAAGGTGACATACTGAACCGACATAACGCAGAACAAACTTATATTCAGAAAAATAGATGAAACGATATCCGATACGGGCAGCCAAATACGCCCTCTATTTAGTCATTCTCTTTTTTGTGCTCTTTGCCCTGATGCGCGCACTCGGGTACGGGGCAGCCTCGTTAGACATCTTGTGGACCACTTCCCGCGGGTGGCTTTTTCTGGGAGTTGTGGTGGTATTCGCCTTGCTGTACCCCTTCTTCGGTTTTACCCGGCGCCGGCTTACGTTTAACGCCGCCTCGCGGGTGGAAGATGTGGAGCGTGTGATGGCCCAGTGCGGCTTCCGGCGGATCGAAGCCGATACCCATGGAGCCGACGATCTGCTTTTCGCCGCCGCTTCGACCGGGAAGAAAGTGACGATGATGTGGGAAGACCGCATCGGGATTACGACCGATGCCAACGGGATTTCTTATATCGAAGGGAACCGGAAAGAGGCCGTGCGGGCAGCTTTTCGGATGGGGACATTTATTGCATAACAGGCATTTTATGAAATTATTCCGGCAAATACGAACGATCTGCTTGCTGACAGGGATCGGTTGTGCGATGATATCGGCTCAGGCCGCACCGAAAAAACAGCCGGCCACGCTACAGAATGCGGCGGATAGTGCTGCGGTCGCTGCCCAGCGGCGCGACCTGGAGATCGGACGGTCGATGGAGACCTTCTTCAATATCTTTCGCGAAGTCAATCTCTATTACGTCGACACCACCTCGCCGAAGAAGATCGTAAAGACCGCCGCCGATGCCATGCTGGAGGGGCTCGATCCTTACACCGAATACCTGCCGGCCGAGGAGATGGCCGATTTCGAGACCATGACCACCGGGAAATACGCCGGACTGGGCGCCTTGATCCGGAAATCCAGCGACGGGCGGTGGGTCGAGATCGCTGAACCGTATCGCGGGACGCCCTCCGACAAGGCGGGGCTGAAGGCCGGCGACCGGATTTTGTCCGTCGATGGCGTCGATATGGCCGGCCGGGAAGTCGCCTTTGCCAGCGACCGGATGCGGGGCAAGGCAGGGACAGTGGCGACCTTGGTGATTGCGCCGATTGCCGATACGACCCAGACGCGTACCGTGCGGGTCAAGCGCGAGCGGATTGCCATCCCGGCCGTGCCGTATTACGGCTGGGTGTCCGACAGCGTCGGGAGGGACTCCGTGGGGTATATCCGGCTGAACAGCTTTACCGAGAAGTGCGCGGACGAAGTGCGGACGGCCCTGAACGCCTTGCAGCAGCAGGGCGGAGGAGCGATGCGGGGGCTGGTGCTCGATTTGCGCGGCAATACCGGCGGGATTCTGGGCGAAGCGGTGAAGATCGTCGGATTTTTCGTCCCCCGGAATACCGTCGTCGTGACGACCCGCGGGCGGATGCCTCAGATGAACTCCACCTACCGGACGGTCGGCGAACCGATTGCCCCCACCGTGCCGTTGGCTGTGCTGATCGACCGTTCGTCGGCTTCGGCCAGCGAGATCGTCGCCGGCGCGTTGCAGGACTTGGATCGCGCTGTGATTATCGGTCAGCGGAGCTTCGGGAAGGGGCTCGTGCAGTCCACCCGGCCGGTCGGCGAGAACGGATACGTCAAACTCACCTCGGCGAAATACTACACCCCGAGTGGGCGGTGTATCCAGGCACTCGATTACAGCCACCGGAACGAAGACGGGAGCGTGGGGGCCGTGCCGGACTCGCTGATCGCCTCGTTCCGCACGGCCGGAGGCCGGACGGTCTATGACGGGGGCGGGATTATGCCCGACGTGAAGCTCTCGGCCGAATACCTCGGCAAGTTTACCGCCATTTTGATCGGCTTGGGGTATGTGGACGATTTTGCCAACCGGTATGCGGTGACCCATGCTCCGGCGGCGGATTTCGCGGTCGACGATACGACCTATGCCGCTTTCTGCGACTTTATGGCCGACAAACCGATCGCCTTCGAGTCGGGTACCGAGCGGCTGCTGAAACAGCTGCGCCGGATGGCCGAGCGGGAGAAATACGCCGACCGGATCGCATCGCAGCTCGATACCCTTGCCGCCCGGATACAGGAAGATAAACAGGTCGAATTGCGGGTTTTCGGGCCCGAGATTCGCGAGGCGCTGGGGGATGCCGTGGCGACCCGGTGGTTCTACGACGCCGGGCGGATCGCCCGTCAGTTGCGGCGCGACAAAGTCGTCTGGCGGGCGGCGGAGCTGCTGTCCGACAAACCGGAATACACACGCATCGTCACGATGCAGGACACGGAGAAAAAATAATACGACATACGCACATGGAATACGATTTCAGAGCGATCGAACAGAAATGGCAACGGCGGTGGGCCGAAGCGGGAACGTATCGGGTCGGGGTTGATCCGAAGCGGCCCAAATATTACGTGCTGGACATGTTTCCCTATCCCTCCGGCGCGGGGCTGCACGTGGGGCACCCGCTGGGGTACATCGCTTCGGACATCTACAGCCGGTATAAGCGGCAGCGGGGCTTCAACGTGCTCCATCCGATGGGGTACGACGCCTTCGGCCTGCCGGCCGAGCAGTATGCCATTCAGACCGGCCAGCATCCGGCGGTGACCACCGAACAGAACATTGCCCGGTATCGCGAACAGCTGGACAAGATCGGCTTCGGCTTCGACTGGGAACGCGAAGTGCGGACGTGCGATCCGGGGTACTACAAGTGGACGCAGTGGGCCTTCGAGCAGATGTACAACCACTACTACGACGCCGATTTGCAGCGGGCCATGCCGATCGAGCACCTGATGGCGAAGCATCCCGAGTGGAACGCTCTCTCCCCGAAAGAGCTTTCGGATACCTTGATGAACTACCGGCTGGCGTTTCAGGCCGATACCGTGGTGAATTGGTGCGAGGGGCTGGGAACCGTATTGGCCAATGACGAGGTGAAGGACGGGCTGTCGGTACGGGGCGGTTTCCCCGTCGAACAGAAGCGGATGCGGCAGTGGCTCCTGCGGGTGACCGCCTATGCCGAACGGCTGCTGACCGGGCTCGACGGGCTGGAGTGGAGCGAATCGCTCAAGGAGATTCAGCGCAACTGGATCGGACGGTCGGAAGGGGCGACCATGTTCTTCCCGATCAAAGGCTTTGCGACTTCGGGTCCCGAAGCTAAATTATTGGAGATTTTCACCACCCGGGCCGATACGGTTTTCGGCGTGACCTTTATGGTTTTGGCGCCGGAACACTCGTTTATTCAGGAGATTACCACGCCGGAGCAGCGGGAGGCAGTGGAGGCGTATATCGCCGAGACCAAGAAACGGAGCGAACGCGAGCGGATGGCGGATACCAAGCGGGTGAGCGGGGTGTTTACCGGAGCTTATGCTGTCAATCCGTTCAACGGTGTCGAGATACCGATCTGGGTGAGCGATTATGTGCTGGCCGGATACGGGACGGGAGCGATTATGGCCGTGCCGGCGCATGACTCGCGGGACTGGGCGTTTGCCAAGCATTTTGATTTGCCGATTGTGCCGATCATCGAGTGCGATGTGACCGAAGGCTCTTATGATGCCAAGGAGGGAAAACTGATCAACTCCGATTTTCTGACTGGACTCGATGTCAAGGAGGCCATTCCCACCATGTTCAAGGCAATCGAAGAGCGAGGTGTGGGCTGCAAGAAGATCAATTACCGGTTGAGGGACGCCATTTTCAGCCGTCAGCGCTACTGGGGCGAGCCTTTCCCCGTTTCGTATGACGCCGACGGGGTGCCGCATCTGGTGCCGGAGGCGGAACTGCCGCTCCTGCTGCCGGAGACCGATAACTTTACCCCCACCGCCGACGGGCGGCCGCCGCTGGCCCGGATCGACGGGTGGCGGTACGAGACCAGCACCATGCCGGGGTTTGCGGGGTCGAGCGCTTACTACCTGCGGTATATGGATCCGAAGAACGACACCGCGCTGGTTTCAAAAGAGGCCAATGACTACTGGCGGAACGTAGACCTCTATGTGGGCGGGATCGAACACGCCACCGGGCACCTGATCTACTCGCGCTTCTGGAACAAGTTCTTGTATGATTTGGGGTATGTATGCGAGGACGAGCCCTTCAAAAAACTCGTCAACCAGGGGATGATCCAAGGGCGGTCGAACTTCGTCTACCGCATCAAGGGAACCAACCGCTTTGTCAGCCTGGGGCTCAAGGATCAGTACGATACGCAGGAGATTCACGTGGACGTCAATATCGTGAAGAACGACGTGCTCGACATCGACGCCTTCCGGGCCTGGCGGCCGGAATTTGCGGATGCCGAATTCGTGCTCGAACCGGACGGGCGGTATGTCTGCGGCTGGGCCGTCGAGAAGATGAGCAAATCGATGTACAACGTGGTCAATCCGGACTACATCGTCGATACGTACGGGGCAGATACCCTGCGGATGTACGAGATGTTCCTCGGGCCGCTGGAGCAGTCGAAGCCGTGGGATACCAACGGGATCGACGGCGTGCACAAGTTCCTGAAACGGCTGTGGCGGCTCGTCGAGGGCGTTTCGGATGTTCCGGCCACCGACGCGGAGCGCAAAGCGCTGCACAAGACCATCAAAAAAGTCGGCGAGGATATCGAAAACTTCTCGTTCAACACCGCCGTGAGCGCCTTTATGATCTGCCTCAACGAGCTGTACGACCGGAAGACCACCTCGCGGGAGATACTCGAACCGCTCGTGGCGCTCGTGACTCCGTTTGCGCCGCACATCGCCGAAGAGCTGTGGCACGGGCCGCTGGGGCATGCGGAGAGCGAGTCGGTGTGCGATGCGTCGTATCCGGTGGCCGAGGAGCGGTATCTCGTCGAATCGACCTTCGAGTATCCCGTGTCGTTCAACGGCAAGACCCGCTTCAAACGGACATTCGACCGCTCTTTGACCCCTCAGCAGATTACCGAGGCCATCCGGGGGGACGAACAGACCCTCAAATACACCGACGGCAAAGCCATCCGGAAAGTGATCGTCGTGCCAGGCAAGATAATTAACGTTGTATGTTGATCCACCCCTCAAAAGCAGTTTGAATCCATGAAACTCTTCCAGTCGAAACCCCGGGTCACCGCGACCGACGTCAAACGCGAGGTGCGCGCCTATCTGATTATGACCCTCGGGCTGATGATGTACTCATTTGCTTGGACCGCCCTGCTCGTGCCGGCCGAAGTTCCCGGCGGCGGTGTCGGCGGTGTCGGCGCACTGGTTTTCTACGCGACCGGCATTCCGCTCGGGGTGACCTATATGGTCGTGAATATTTTTCTGCTCGCCCTCGGTTTCTGGATCCTCGGGCCGCGGTTCGGAGCCAAGACCATCTTCGGCGTCGTCTGCAACTCCTTCCTCCTCACCTTGCTGCAGGAGGTGTTGCCCGCCGATTTGATGGGGCTGGCAGACGACAAACTCCTTTCGGCCATATTGGGCGGGGGGATTGCCGGCGCCGGCGTCGGCCTCTGCTTCTCCGTCGGCGGATCGACCGGCGGAACCGATATCCTGGCCATGATCATCAACAAATACAGGAACGTCAGCCTCGGGAAACTCATCATGCTGATGGACGTCGCTATCGTCGGCTGCTCTTACGTCGTCCTGCGCGACCTGTCGGCCGTCGTTTACGGGTACGTGACGATGTTCGCCATGGGGACAGCCGTCGACTGGGTCTTGTCGGGGAGCAAATCCTCGTCGCAGATCATGGTCTTCTCGCAGAAATATACCGACATCGCCGACCGCATCATGCGCGACGTCAATCGCGGCGTGACGATCCTCGACGCGACGGGAGCCTACTCCAAGACGCCGCAGAAAGTCGTGATGGTCGTCTGCCGCCGCGGCGAGGCCGGCGACATCTACCGCATCATCAAAGAGACCGACCCGAAAGCCTTCATTACCCAGGCCAGCGTCATGGGTGTTTTCGGCGAAGGGTTCGACGCCCTGAAAACCAAATAGAATCTCACCGGCGCGATGACTCAGACCCAAACCACCACCTTCCGTGCGATCTTCCGTAAGATCTTCCGGCGCCATCCTCTGGTCGTCGTCTTTCTTTTCCTGTTGCTCGTCATCTTCGTCCTCGGCATCCTGCTCGTTATCCGGCGCTGCTCCGGGCCGGCGAACGGCTACGGCGGCGAGACGGACGGGGCACTCGTCGCCAGCGCCCGTTTCGACTCCATCGTGATGCGCTCCCAGAGCAAAGTCTACGGCCTGCCCATCGAAGCGTTCGAAGTCCAGACCGGTGAGATCGGGAACGGAGAGACCTTCTCGCAGCTGCTCAACCAGCGTTACAACGTCAATATCTCGGTCGTCAATCGCCTGATCGCTCTCTCCAAAGGGCGTTTCGAACCCCGGGATATCCGTGCGGGACATACCTACACCGCATTCCTGACCCCGGACAGCGCCCGGACCTTGTGCTACCTGGTGTACGAGCGGAACCAGACCGACTATGTGACATTCTCCCTGTGCGACAGCGTCTACGTGCGGGTGGACAGGAAAGAGGTCGTCACCGAAGAGCGCTATGCCGAAGGGACGATCAGCAGTTCGCTGTACGCCACCATTTACGAGAACAACCTCCCCGTGATACTCGGCGAGCGGATGGCGAAAATCTACCAGTCCGTGATCGACTTTTTCGCCTTGCAGAAAGGGGACAAATTCCGCGTCCTGTACGAAGAGCAGTTTATCGACACCGCCAGCGTCGGCGTGGGGACGATCTACGGCGTGGAGTTCGTCCATGCCGGCAAGAGCTATTGGGCCTACCGGTTCAATCAGGACAACGAGTGGGGATATTGGGACGACAAGGGAGTCAACCTGAAACAGGCCATGCTGAAAGCTCCGCTGAGCTTCAGCGCGCGGATCACCTCCCGTTTCGGCTCCCGGATTCATCCGATCAAGCGGATTCGACGGCAGCATAACGGCGTGGACTACGCTTGTCCGGTGGGGACTCCGGTGCGTGCCGTGGCTAACGGCGTGGTGACCCGGCGAGGATGGGATCCCTTCGGCGGCGGATGGCGGATCTGGATCAAACACGCGGGAGGATACGAATCGGCTTACCTGCACCTGAGCCGTTTCGCCGTTCAGCAGGGAGCACGGGTTTCGCAGGGGCAGGTGATCGGCTACTCGGGGAATTCCGGCGGCTCGACCGGCCCGCACCTCGACTACCGGTTGAAAAAGAACGGCAAGTATATCAATCCGCTGACCAATACCTCGCAGCCCAGCACCCCGATCCGTTCGGGAAACAAAGCCGCTTTCGAGCAGGCGAAGCAGGATGTGCGGAAAGTGATGGACGCCTATGCAGCAAAACGATAAAGAGTCGGCATTGTCGGTTGTCGATGCCCGGATCGTGCGTTTTATCGGACGTCATCGGGTGATGACGCTGGCCGCGGCTTCAGGTGACGGAGCGGAGCCGGATTTGTGGTGCTGCAATCTTTTTTATGCCTACCTGGCGCCGGGGACGCTGGGTTTCGAGGGCGGCGCTTTCGTTTTCACCTCGCCGGCCGAGACCCGGCATGCGGTTTTGTTTGCCGTTCAGCCTCGAGTGGCTGCTTCGATCGTACTGGAGTCGAAGGTGGTGGGACGGTTGCAGGGGCTCCAGATCCAGGGCGCGGTGCATCGGGTGACCGATGCTTCGGAGTGGTTTCCGACAGTGCGGAACGCCTATTTGAAACGTTTCCCGTTTGCGGCTCTGATGTTGAGCGACTTGTGGCTGCTGGAGGTTTCTCAGTTGAAATATACCGACAATACTTTGGGCTTCGGCACCAAGCTGCTTTGGCCGGGCCAGTGAGCGGCCGTTTTGTCGGCAGGTTCCGCAATTTGCGTCTTGCGGCGCGTGAGGTGCGCGGTCAGAGAAAGGGGTAGAGGCTGCCGCAGCGAAACGCAAGTTTCGCCCGTCCACGGGACGTGGGGCCCGGCCGGCCCGAGGCCAGTTGAAGCTTGACGCGCGCCGCTGCCAAAAGAGGCGATTCAACAGTTTCGGCGATGAGCCGAAAGAATGAATCGCCCCCGGCGCGCGAAACGCGGCGGAGCGATAGCGGAGCCGCAGTGAGGCGGACACGGGGCAGAGAGTTGGGCCGAGCTTTTGCGACCCTTTAGGGTCGTGCAGTCCGGCGCCATCCCCGGCGGCGGGCTGCAACTCGTCGGAGCTCGTTGCGCCCTTCGCTGGCGCCGGACTGCGATGGATTTTCGGCCTGCGCCCCGTCAGGGGCGCAGGGTATCGCTCTTCCGTTTATTCCGAGAGGCAACGCAACTGAAAACCGTAATCACGGCGATATGCTCGGCTGGTGACAAGGGCCAGGGAGTAAGCATTCAAGTACATGCTACGAGTCTCGTCGGTCGAAGACGACCAGCTATCGCCGTTGGTGCCTATACCGTACAGCGCGCCTGTATTGCCGCGGTAGCCCGGGGCGGGGATTCCGGCTGCCTCGCATCGATTTTCGCACTCTTCCCCCTCTCGAATACCTCCTCCATAGTCGGAAAATCATCGTGAACCGAAAAATCTTAGCCTTAGCCATCCCGAACATCGTCTCCAATGTGACCGTTCCCCTGTTGGGCATGGTCGATCTGGGTATCGTGGGGCGTTTGGGCGACGACGCCCTGATCGGCGGAATCGCCGTCGGAGGCACCCTCTTCAACTTTCTTTATTGGAACTTCAGCTTCCTGCGCATGGGCACCAGCGGCCTCACCGCTCAGGCCTATGGCGCGCGCGACTTTCGTGAAGCAGCCCGGAACCTCGTTCGCGCCTTGTGCGTCGCCGGCATTGTCGCCTTGCTGTTGTGGGCCCTGCAACTGCCCGTGCTGCGAGGTGCGATGTACGCCATGGAGGGCAGCCCCGCCGTCGAGACAGCCGCGAGCCGCTATTTCTTCGTACGCATCTGGGCAGCCCCCGCCACCCTGGCGCTTTATGCCTTCACTGGCTGGTTCATCGGCATGCAGAACGCCCGGGCGCCGATGTGGATCGCCATCGGCATCAACCTCGTGAACATCGGCGCCAGTCTGGTCGCCGTCCGGCTCGGCGGGATGGGCATCGAAGGCGTCGCGCTCGGCACCGTCGTTGCCCAGTGGAGCGGCGTGGCCGCCGCCCTTTTTGTAATTCGGCGTTATTACGGCCGCTTTTTCGACCGAGACCTGCTGCTGCACAGCGGTGTGTCGAAGTGGAGCGTCATGCGGCGCTTCTTTCAGGTGAACCGCGACATCTTTTTGCGCACCGTCTGTCTCGTCGCCGTCTTCACCTACTTCACCGTCGCCTCGACCCGGATGGGAGATACCGTACTGGCCGTCAATACCCTTCTGTTACAGCTCTTTACTCTCTTCTCCTACCTGATGGACGGGTTCGCCTATGCCGGCGAAGCGCTTGCCGGCCGATACTGCGGCGCCGGCAATATGCCGATGCTGCATCGTGCCGTCCGGAGCCTTTTGAGCTGGGGGACAGGCGTGATGCTGTTTTTTACCCTTCTTTATGCGACGGCCGGCGAGTCGATACTCGCCCTGTTTACCGACAGTCCGACCATTCTCGCGGCAGCCCGGGAGTATACCGTGTGGGCCGTCTGTGTGCCCTTCTGCGGATTCCTGGCTTTCATACTGGACGGCGTGCTGGTCGGGATGACCGCGACCTGGGTGATGCGCAACGCCATGTTTGCAGCCACCGGCCTCTTTTTCGGACTCTATTTCCTGTTGGAAACCCGGTCGGGAAACGCCGGACTGTGGATCGCCTTTTTGGGCTATCTTTTTCTGCGCGGCGCGTTCCAACTCCTTTTCTTCGGACGTCGGATTTTCGGTTGGTTTTCGGTGAGTAGAGAATCGTAAAATTTTATTTCCCAGAATATTGTGATATTTTTATTCGGGTTTGACGGCGTAAAAAAAACTTTTGGCGTTGTTGTCTCCCGGGTGTTGCGACGTACTTTTACGTGCACTAAAAACGAAAAATTCGTATGGCAGACAAATTATATGTCTTCGATACCACCTTGCGCGACGGTGAGCAAGTGCCAGGTTGTCAGCTCAATACGGTCGAGAAGATCGAAGTGGCGCGTCAGCTCGAACTGCTCGGAGTCGACGTGCTGGAGGCCGGTTTCCCGGTGTCGAGCCCCGGGGACTTCAACTCCGTGCGCGAGATTTCGCGGGCGGTCCATCAGCCGACCATCTGCGCCCTCACGCGTGCCGTGGAGAAAGATATCGAAGTGGCCGCCGACGCCTTGAAATATGCCCGTCGCGGGCGGATCCACACCGGTATCGGAACCTCCGACGAACATATCCGGTATAAATTCAACTCCACCCGCGAAGAGGTGCTGGAACGGGCCGTGGCGGCGGTGAAGTACGCCAAACGGTTCGTCGAGGACGTCGAGTTCTATGCCGAAGACGCCGGCCGGTCGGATAACGAATACCTGGCCCGGGTGGTCGAAGCGGTGATCAAGGCGGGGGCGACGGTGGTCAATATCCCGGATACGACGGGCTACTGCCTGCCGGCGGAGTATGCCGCCAAGATCGCCTACCTGATGGAACACGTGGACGGGGTGCATCGGGCGATCCTCTCGACCCACTGCCACAACGATCTGGGGATGGCCACGGCCAATTCGCTGGCCGGGATTGCCGCCGGAGCGCGGCAGGTGGAGTGTACCGTCAACGGTATCGGCGAGCGGGCCGGGAACACGGCGCTGGAAGAGGTGGTGATGGCCCTGCGGTGCCACCGCGAACTGGAGATCGATACCGATATCGACACCAAGCGCATCACGGCGACCAGCCGGATGGTGTCGAGCCTGATGAACATGCCCGTGCAGGCCAACAAGGCGGTGGTCGGGCGGAACGCTTTCGCCCACTCGTCGGGGATTCACCAGGACGGCGTACTCAAGAACCGGGAAAGTTACGAGATCATGAACCCCGAGGATGTGGGGCTGGCCGACAACGCCATCGTACTCACCGCGCGCAGCGGACGGGCAGCCTTGAAACACCGGCTGGAGCAGATGGGCTACCTGCTGGAAGGGGACGAATTGGCGCAGGCTTATGAAAAGTTTCTCGTGCTGGCCGACAACAACAAGAACATACAGGACGAAGACCTGCTGCCGTTGGTGGGCGGGGCAGAGAAGCGCGACCGGCATGTCGAACTGACCTACTTGCAGGTGCTCTCGGGGACACTCGTACCGACCGCTACCGTTCGGGTTCGGGTCGGGGGGAGCGAAGTGACCGCCACGGCGACCGGGAACGGGCCGATCGACGCCTCCATCAATGCGATACGAACGATTATCAAGGATAAGATCACGCTGCAGGAGTTCCTGATCCAGGCCATGACCAAGGGGTCGAACGATTTGGGACGGGTACACATGCAGCTGGTTTACGGCGACGTGACGGTGCACGGGTTCGCGATCCATGCGGATATCACCCGGGCGGCCGTCGAAGCCTATATCGACGGGGTGAACAAAGCGCTGGCGTAGTCTCTTTTCGGGGGCGGGATTTATTTGGGTAGATCCGGCCAGAGCATCCCGCAGGGATGCGCTCTAAAGTTTTTTCGGTTCCTTTTGTTCACAACCGACGCAGCCAGCGAGCGCAATGCAAACAGAGTTTGCAAATTGCCGAGCGGCGAGGAGGAAGGCGAAGCCAACGAGAACAGTACCCTCAAACCATCGCGCGCCACGCCTTAGGAGGGAAATCGTCAAAATGCGCTTGCGCGTTTTGACAAGATTTCCCAAGGCGCGCGGACAAAGAATTGGGCCGAGGCGGCCAGTGGAAATGCGTCAGCATTTCCCGTCCACGGGACGTGGGGCCCGCGCGGCCTGAGCGCAGTACCCTCCTGTAGGATAGCCGCGCGCCTTAGGAGGGAAATCGTCAAAATGCGCTTGCGCGTTTTGACAAGATTTCCCAAGGCGCGCGGACAAAGAATTGGGCCGAGGTGGCCAGTGGAAATACGTTAGCATTTCCCGTCCACGGGACGTGAGGCCCGCGCGTCCTGAGCGCACTACCCTCCCGTTGGACAGACGCGCGAACAAAGCATCGGAATACCTTTGGGTGCGTTCGTCTCGCGTAAAAGGAATGCCGACCTCAAAACCATGAGAAGTGTTCATAGAACAAAGTAAATCAAGCATATAGAATGGGACAAACACTGTTCGATAAAGTCTGGGACGCCCACGTGGTGCGGCAGCTTGACGGAGGGCGGTCGGTGCTCTATATCGACCGGCACTACATTCACGAAGTGACCTCGCCGGTTGCATTCGGCGGATTGCGGGCACGGGGGATCGGGATCTTCCGTCCGGATCAGACCACCGCGACCGCCGACCACAATACGCCGACCCTGAATCAGGACAAACCCCTCGAACCGGGCGAATCGAAAACCCAGCTCGACCAGCTGGACAAAAACTGCCGTGAGTTCGGGATACAGAATTACTACGGCCTGAACCATCCGAAGAACGGGATCGTGCACATCATCGGGCCGGAATACGGCTTTACCCAGCCGGGGATGACCATCGTGTGCGGCGACAGCCATACCTCGACGCACGGGGCGTTCGGCGCCGTGGCGTTCGGGATCGGGACGTCGGAAGTCGAGATGGTTTTCGCCTCGCAGTGCATCATGCAGCCGAAACCCAAGAAGATGCGGATCACGGTCGAAGGCGTTTTGGGCGAGGGGGTGACGGCCAAGGATGTGGCGCTCTATATCATTTCGCAGATTACGGCGGCGGGCGGAACGGGACACTTCATCGAGTTTGCCGGCTCGGCGATACGAAGCCTTTCGATGGAGGGGCGGATGACGCTCTGCAACATGAGTATCGAGTGCGGGGCCAGAGGGGGGATTGTGGCTCCGGATGAAACGACGTTCGAATACGTCAAGGGGCGCGAGCATGCGCCGTCGGTCGAAAACGGCGACTGGGATCGCGCGGTGGCGTATTGGAAGACTCTGTACAGCGACCCGGACGCGGTGTTCGACAAGGAGTACCGTTTCGACGCGGCGGACATCCAGCCGATGATTACCTACGGAACGAATCCGGGAATGGGGCTGCCGATTACGGGCGTCATTCCTGCGCCGGCTTCGGAGTCGGATGTCAAAGCGCTGGAATACATGGGCTTCCATTCGGGCGAGGCGATGATCGGCAAACGGGTGGACTATGTTTTCCTGGGGAGCTGTACGAACGGGCGGATCGAGGACTTCCGGCTGTTCGCCCAGGCGGTCAAGGGGCATCGCAAGGCGGAGGGAGTGACTGCGTGGCTGGTGCCGGGCTCGCACATCGTGGAACGGCTGGTGCGCGAGGAGGGATTGCTGGATATCCTCCACGAAGCGGGCTTCGAACTTCGGCAGCCGGGCTGTTCGGCTTGTCTGGCGATGAATGCGGACAAGGTGCCGGCGGGAAAATATGCGGTCTCGACGTCGAACCGTAATTTCGAGGGGCGTCAGGGGCCGGGGGCGCGGACGCTTTTGGCGAGTCCTTTGGTGGCTGCGGCTGCTGCGATCACGGGACGCATTACCGACCCTCGCGAACTTTTTGTAAAATAATCGTTCGTTTATTTGCGCCTTATCGGGAGGGTACTGTTCTCTTTGTGAACAAAGAGAACCAGAAAAACTTTAGAGGATGCTTCGCATCCTAAAGCTGCCGGCGGCCCAGTTCTCGGATGATTTGTTGGGCCGGGGATTCTTCCGGGGCGCGATAATGCGGGTATTACCCCACGCGCCCCGGAGAACCCCGACCCAAAAGCAATCGCAGAAATTAAGGACTGCGGAGCCTAAGGAGTAGCGTAGCTATCTAAAAGTTTTTGGTGCCGCTTTTTACAAAAAGCGGCAGTTCCGGCCGGGTAGACACAGATAAACGAACAAATATTTAAGATAGAGATGGCAAGAGAAAAATTTGTCAAGATCGTATCCGGTGCCGTGCCCGTGAACATCGAGAATATAGACACCGACCAGATTATTCCCGCCCGGTTTTTGAAAGCCACCGAGCGGAAAGGTTTTGGTGACAATTTGTTTCGGGATTGGCGATATACGAAAGAGAACGGGTTGATTCCGGAGTTTCCCGTCAACGACAAGGCCCGGTACGAAGGGACGATTCTCGTAGCCGGTTATAATTTCGGTTGCGGATCGTCGCGCGAACATGCCGCATGGGCTATTTACGACTATGGATTCCGCGTGGTGGTGAGCAGCTTTTTTGCCGACATTTTCCGGAACAACGCTTTGAATAACGGTCTTCTGCCGATTCAGGTCAGTCCGGAATTTTTGGCCGGAATTTTTGCGACCATCGAGAAAGACAGCCGTGCGCAGTTCACCGTCGATCTCGAAAGCCAGACCATCACCAACAACACAACGGGAGAAAGCGAGTCGTTCGCCATCGACGGGTATAAGAAGGAGTGCCTGTTGAAGGGGTACGACGATGTGGATTATCTGGTGACTCTCCGCCCGGAGGTTGAGTCGTACGAGTCGCGTCGCTGCCAATAATTTGTTTATTTGTCTTTGTGTTGGAGTGAACTGTTCTTTTTGTGAACAAAAAGAACCAAAAAAACTTTAGAGGATGCTTCGCATCCTAAAGCTGCCGGCGGCCCAATTCCCGGACTTTCTTTGGGCCGGGAGTTGTAGCGCGCAATAAGGTTTAGCTCGCATTGGCGCGCTACAACCCCGACCCAAAAGTAATCTCGAAGACTGAGGACTGCGGAGCGTAAGGCGTAGCGTAGCTAACTAAAAGTTCTTTGCGCCGCTTTCTTTCAAGAAAGCGGCAGTTTCGTCCGGTACAACGAAATAAATGAAAAACTAACAGATTATGCCATCGAGAGTCGAGATCATGGACACCACCCTGCGTGACGGCGAGCAGACCTCCGGCGTTTCGTTTGCGCCCCAGGAGAAGCTCAGCCTCGCGCGGCTTTTGCTGACCGACATCCGGGTCGACCGGATCGAAATCGCCTCCGCCCGGGTGAGCGAAGGTGAGCGTCAGGCCGTGAGCCGAATTATGGAGTGGGGGGCTAAGAACGGGTATCTCGACCGGATCGAAGTGCTCGGTTTCGTGGACGGCGGTGTGTCGCTCGACTGGATCTCCGCCTGCGGCGGGCGTGTCGTCAATCTGCTGACCAAAGGTTCCGAGAAGCATTGCAAATATCAGTTGCGGAAGACCCTCGACCAGCATGTCGCGGATATCCGGCGCGACGTCGAGGCGGCGACAGAGCGGGGGATAGCCGTCAATCTGTATCTCGAAGACTGGTCGAACGGGATGCGCCACTCGCGCGAGTACGTATATCGTATGGTGGACGCCTTGCGGGACTTGCCCGTCCGGCGGTTCATGCTGCCCGATACGCTGGGTATTTTCGAGCCGTGGGAATGTTACGAAGCCTGTCGGGCTATGGTCGAGCGTTATCCCGATTTGCGGTTCGATTTTCATGGGCATAATGATTATGACCTTGCGGTGGCCAATACCGTGGCGGCGGTTAAGGCCGGGATACAGGGCGTGCATGTGACCGTCAACGGATTGGGCGAGCGGGCCGGAAATGCGCCGTTGTCGAGTGTGATCGCTGCCCTGCACGACCATTTGAACGTCGAGATGGGGATCGACGAGGCGCGGACCAACCACGTCTCCACGGTGGTCGAAAGTTATTCGGGCATCCGGATTCCGGCCAACAAACCGGTGATCGGCGAAAACGTTTTTACCCAATGCGCCGGGATTCATGCCGATGGGGATAATAAGAACAACCTCTATTTCAATGATTTACTTCCGGAACGGTTCGGCCGGACGAGGCAGTATGCGTTGGGGAAGAGCTCCGGGAAAGCCAATATCCGTAAGAATTTGGAGTTGTTGGGTATCGAGCTCGACGAGGAGTCTATGACGCGTGTGACGCAATATATCGTGGAACTCGGCGACCGGAAAGAGATCGTGACCGCAGAGGATCTGCCGTATATCGTTTCGGATTTGCTGGGTAATTCCGGGGACGGGGAGCCCGATGCCGTGCGGATACTCAACTATTCGTTATCGGTGGCTCAGGGGCTGCGTCCGGTGGCCACGGTGAAGATGGAGATTCACGGCCAGAGCTATCAGCAGACCTCGGCCGGGGACGGTCAGTACGACGCCTTTGTGTCGGCCGTTCGGGCGATATATAAGGAGCAGCTGGGACGCGAGTTTCCGATTTTGGCCGACTATTCCGTGAGCATTCCTCCGGGAGGGCGGACGGACGCGTTCGTCCAGACCCTGATTACCTGGGAGCAGGGGAATGTGCGGTTCAAGACCCGCGGGCTGGATGCCGACCAGACCATTGCCGCCATTAAGGCGACCGTAAAGATGTTGAACAAGATCGAGCAGCGAGGGTAGGAAAGTCGTGCAGGTGTGCGGACAGAGATTAGGGCTGTCGGCAGTTTGAGGATGCGCAGCATCCGCCTAAAGTTTTTTTGGTTCTTTTTGTTCACAAAAAGAACAGTACCCTCAAACCGACGCGCGCCGTCGCCTAAAGAAGCGATTCAACTATTTCGGCGCGAGCCGAATATAGATGAATCGCGCAGGCGCGCGAAAAGAGAACGGGGCGCAGCAAACCAGTAAGCGATACGCAGTATCGCTCCGTCCCGCCGGGGCCACCCGGCCGCCGCCCGCGCAGGGCAGTTATCCTGTTAGGGTATAGGCGGCCATTTCGGAGTGCCCGAAGGCACCGCGCGCCGACGCCTTAGAAGGGAAATCGTTCAAACACGACTGCGTGTTTGAACAAGATTTCCCTAAGGCGCGCGGACAGAACTTAATACCGTCGCCCGCCCGCTTGAGGAGGGATTTCGCTCGTTTTGCGGTGAGCAAAATTGAGATGAAATCCCCGCGGGCGACAGCAAATGCGGCGGAGCGACAGCGGAGCCGCAGTGAGGCGGACACGGGGCTGAGAGCGAGTAGCGCGATTCGCAGAATCGCCGGCCTCGGAGCGCAGCGAACGCCACAGGCGGGCGCCGGGGGGCGCGCCCGAGGACGAATGGGCGGAGAATTGGGCTGAGTTCTTGTGACTCGAAGAGTCGCGCGGGCCGGACGCCTTCCCACGGGAGGCCCGCAACACGCCGCTCACGCGTCGAAAATTGCGATCACTCCCGGGCGTCCGACCGCAACGGTGTAGGGTAGAGGCTGCCAGTTGGGAGTGCGGCCCGTTTATTCCGAGAGGCAACGCAACTGAAAACTGTGGGCGCGGCTGTCCGAGTGACTGGTGTGGAGGTACTGCGAACTGAAATTCAAGTCCAGGCCGCTGATGCCGCTCGTGGCGGAAGACCAGCTGAACCCGCTGTAGCCGACGTCCATTAGATCGCCTAACCGCCCACCGTTGCCTGCGTCGCGGAAGCCCGGGGCGGGGATTTACGAAACAAAGAAACATAACAACCAGATAACCATGAACCAGACCATTGCCCTGCTGCCCGGCGACGGCATCGGGCCCGAGATCATCGGCGAAGCCGTCAAAGTACTCGACGCCGTCGGGAGAAAGTACGGCCACACCTTTACTTATCGGAAAGGCCTCGTCGGCGCCTGCGCCATCGATGCCACCGGCGATCCCTATCCCGCAGAGACCCACCGGATCTGCCAGGAAGCCGGAATCGTACTCTTCGGCGCCATCGGCGACCCCAAATACGACAACGACCCCTCCGCCAAAGTGCGGCCCGAACAGGGATTGCTGCGGATGCGCAAATCCTTGGGCCTGTTCGCCAACGTGCGTCCGCTGGTCGTCTTCGACTCCCTCGTGGAACGCTCGCCCCTGAAAGCGGAACGGGTCAAAGGCGCAGATTTTGTATGTATTCGCGAGCTGACTGGCGGGATGTACTTCGGCCGTCCCCAGGGGCGGAGCGAAGACGGGAATACCGCCTATGACACCTGCGTCTACTCTCGCGAAGAGATCGAACGCATCCTGAAAGTCGCCTTCGAACAGGCCCGGAAACGGCGCAAACTGCTCACCGTCGTCGACAAAGCCAACGTCATCGCCACCTCCCGCCTGTGGCGCCAGATCGCCAAGGAGATGGCCCCGCAATATCCTGACGTACAGGTCGATTACATGTTCGTCGACAACGCCGCCATGCAGATCATCCAGCGCCCTACCTACTTCGACGTGCTGGTCACCGAGAACCTGTTCGGAGATATTCTGACCGACGAATCGAGTGTTATTAGCGGTTCTTTGGGCTTGCTGCCGTCGGCATCGCTGGGGTCGGAAGTGGCTCTGTTCGAGCCGATTCACGGGTCTTATCCCCAGGCCGCCGGGAAAAATATCGCCAATCCGATGGCCACGATCCTGAGCGCTGCCATGCTGCTCGAACACATCGGACTCGTGAAAGAAGGTGCCGCCGTTCGCGCCGCCGTCGAACAAGCCATTGCCGACGGAGTCGTGACCGAAGACCTGATCGACCCCTCCGCAGCCGGACAAAAAGCCTGCTCGACCACCGAAGTGGGCGACTTTGTCGCCGCCCATGTGTAGGCGATCCTTGCAGCGGAATTTTTTTAAGTGAAAAATCGGCTGATTCCCAGCTCGATATAGGCGGCCGGCAAAGAAACTTCAAAAATATTTCTGAAAATATTTGGAGAATAGAGAAAGAAGTCCTTATCTTTGCACCCGCAAAAGTTCCTTGAAGTATTGCAGTTGTAGTACAAGTTTAGGAGCCAGCGATGGCTC